>ENA-OZMX01000006-OZMX01000006.1-human-gut-metagenome-genome-assembly--contig:-NODE-6-length-121379-cov-41.687094_pt1 | contig 121379 bp, 91 predicted proteins | sample MGYA00244192_ERZ653819 | MGnify/ENA primary metagenome ERZ653819 (study PRJEB26926, sample SAMN06164618) | human gut metagenome | biome: ENVO:00009003; feature: ENVO:2100002; material: ENVO:00002003... | reverse complement strand
CCTCCGTGGTACTTTCCGAAATACCACGATGGTAGCCCTGCATTCTCTTGATGAATTCTTTTCTGGATAGTGTCCGGTTGGTCACTATCTTGGGATAAACTCTACGCTTGCCTGTGTTATGAACATCGGGCATCTCTTGCAACTTGTACTTTGTCATGACAATTCCTTTCTTATTCAGATTGTTATCACTCCTTATTGCAACAGCCACTATACCTAAGTGATTTCTTATTCACCATTCATCATAATGGTTCCCGCCTCTAAGGATAATTGTTATTAACCCTAAGGATAATTGTTACTACTCCTAATAGAAATCTCCGTTCAATAGTATTGAACCTACATTCAAAAGTATTGAACGCACATTCAGAAGTTCTGAACGGACATTCAAAAGTTATGAACGAAACTTTCTACTAGGCAAAAGTACATTTTTTCCTAATAACAACCAAGACTTTTCCTAAGATTAACACAAAATTAATACTGGAAGGAGGGAGAAAGGAGATAAGAGGAGGGAGAAAAGAAATAAAAGGTATAAGGAAATGAGATAAGGGGCATAAATGAAGAAAAGATGTTTTTAATTTGGTGGTTTCACCATTTATTCGTATCTTTGCCAACAAAGAGAATATCACTTAAAAGAAAGGCGAGCAATTATGGCAAGAAAACTATATCCGATAGGAATACAAACTTTCGAACGAATCCGAGTAGAGGATAAGTTCTACATTGACAAGACGGAATATGTATATCGTATGGCACATACTGATGGTACTTATTTCTTCCTGAGCCGTCCACGCCGTTTCGGAAAGTCGCTGTTGCTAACTACCATGCAGAGCTATTTTGAAGGAAAGAAGGATCTTTTCAAAGGACTCGCCATCGAAAAGCTAGAAAAGGATTGGATAAGCTATCCGGTGCTGCATTTCGATATGAGCATGGGCAAACACATGGAGATAGCCCAGCTGGAAAGATATTTCGACCAGCAACTTGCAGAACAAGAGCAGAAATGGGGCATTACGAATCCGGCTGTTGATGCCAACGTCCGCCTCATCTCACTTATCCAGACTGCCTATAGGGAAACGGGCAAGCAAGTGGTAATACTGATTGACGAATATGATGCCCCTTTGCTTGATGTGGTGCACGAGGATGAAAAATTGGAAGAACTTCGCAACGCCATGCGCAATTTCTACAGTCCGCTAAAAGGATGCGAGAAATTGCTCCGCTTCGTATTCCTCACAGGCATCACCAAATTCTCTCAGCTCAGCATCTTCAGCGAATTGAACAACATCACCAATATCAGTATGGACGAGCCGTATGCCGGCATTTGCGGAATTACGGAAGATGAACTGGTGAACGGAATGCGGGATGACATAGAGGCACTTGCAGAAAAATTAAACCTGTCGTATGAGCAGACGTTAGCTAAGTTAAAGGATAATTATGACGGCTATCATTTCACATGGCCTTCTCCTGACGTTTATAATCCGTTCAGCTTATTAACCTGCTTTGCCAAGCAGAAGATTGATTCCTACTGGTTTGGTTCCGGCACTCCTACTTATCTGATTAATATGATGCGCAATTTCAACTTTCTGCCAGCGAACCTGGGCGAGAGTATGGAAGCCGGAAAGGATGACTTTGATGCTGCCACGGAAACCATGACCACCATCATGCCGCTGCTCTATCAGAGTGGTTACATCACCATCAAGGATTATGATGAAGAAACGGAACTCTATACCCTAGCCATTCCTAACAAGGAAATAAGAGTTGGATTGTACAGAAGTTTGTTGCCTAATTATCTGACCTCAAAGGCTGCTTCAATATCAAAGAAGACAACACCATCGTGTTCGATTGGAAATCACAACAAATTTAGATGATAAAAATGATAAAAACGAAAAGCGTGCAGGCGACAATGATGTTGCCTGCACGCTTTTTCCTTTTATATTCATCTTATTTATTATTCATCCTACAGCCACGCTCCGAATCTTGCGCTTGGCAATGGGGCGGCGAAGTAATAGTTCTGGTCGTTATTCTTATCCAGAAAATTCACCTGCTTCATGCCGAAGAATGGCAGACCTTGTGGGAAGAGGCGGGCAAAATCGGTTACACCTCCTGAGAGGGCAGGACTGCCTGCCTGATACTCGAAATTCCAACTCTTGTCGAATGCCAAAGGAGCACCCTGGGCTACATCATCTATCTCGCAATTGATGTTCATCTTCTCGCTCTGAGTGAAGTTCTTGAAGAGTGGGTTGAGCTGACCAGCCACGCTGCTCTTGATATCGGTATCAAACCAGATGCCGAGCTCTGCACCCTTCGCCATCTGCGCTACGCCTGTCTCTGTAGATGCAAAGTAGTAGTTTGGTGTAAGACGACTGTGCTCCATATCAGCACCATCCTTCTTTGGCTGCTTCAGTCCGAAACGGGAATCGTAGATGAGGTTGTTCACGAAGATTGGCTTCGCTGCCTTCTCTACCCAGACAGAACCACCCTTCTTGTTCTTGGAACGGCGCCAGCCGCAATTGACGATGGTGTTGTTATAGGCGGTCATCTCAGAGAGAGGGATCACCTCGCTATTTCCGGCATTCGAAAGCTTGAAGGCGTTGGTGCAGGCGTTGTAGATGATGTTGTTGGCTACATCGAGCTTGCAACCTGCCTTTACGTTGATGGCCTCGCCACCATCGGCAGCATTTCCGCTATCGGCAAAGATATTGTTGATAATCATGCCGTTACCACCTGTAAAGTAAGTCTGGTCGTTGTAGTTATCATGAAAGAAACTGTTTGCCATCACAAACTTGCCGTTCACATTACAGAAGTGGAAGGCTGGAACGCCACCATCGATGGTGGTCTTGAAAAGCTTGTTCTGGAAAGAAGCTGAACTCTCGGTAGGAGTAGCACCAGCATAGGCTACATCCACGTGGTTGAGCACCACCTCTTCTGAATTATATCCGCAGATGATGCCGCCCCAATCAGCAGGCTTCCTGGTATCAGAAGTAAAGACTACTGGCTTCTCGGCAGTTCCCATACAATAGAGATTGCCCAATACTACGATTTCTACCGGCACCTGAACCTCTGACTTGCAGGTAACGGTTACGCCCGGCTCAATGTAGAGCGATGCTCCTACTGGAATCTCAACGCTCTCGCTCAGGGTAGTATCCTTGGTCCAAACCACAGAACCTGCTGGATATTCTGCCACCTTCGTTGTAAAGGCATTTTCAGAACCCTGGTTCCCATTGCTTCCATTACCATTACCATTTCCATTACTGCCATTATTCACGTAATCGTATGGATTGATATTATCGTTCTCGCAAGATGTGGAGAACATTGCAGCTGCTGCCATCAACAGCAAGCTATATTTTACTTTGAACTTTAACATTTGAACTTTGAACTTTATGATTAGTAATCAAGGCGTTAGCCTTAATTTAATATTTAACATTATAATTTGTATCTTACTCCCAGCAGGAAGGTTCTGCCATACTGATAAGTTCCCACGATGGTCTTATCGCTCTTCTGTCCCTCATACTCCAGGTTGCTCTTGTTCACAGTCTTCAAGTATCTCTCGCGCTTGGCATTGAGCAGATTGTTTGCCTTGAAGAAGATGGAGATGCCGTTCTTGAATTGCTTCTCGGCACTCAGATCGAGACCGAACATCGCCTTATCCCACTGGTCGGCATCCTTGAAGGGAGAAACCAGGGCGAGCTTGGTGCCCGTGAAGGAAGAGGCCAACTGAGCATTCCAGCCATTCTCCGTATCCTTATATAATAAGGAGATGTTAGCGGTATGAGGAGCCTGGTTAACCAGCGGACGGGTCTGGGTTACGCCCGTCTTATACTCGGCACTACCCTCCTGGTACTCACGCTTCGAGGTGGTGATTTCAGAATGGGTGTAAGTATAATTCGCCTTCACTCCGAAGTGGCGGATGTACTTGATCACATCGATTTCGAAGCCCATGTTCTTGGCATTACCCAGGTTATCCGGCATGTAGTAGGCATCGGTTCCGGCGCCAATCTTGCCATCCGATGTTACGAACACCTGCTCTATAGGGTCTTTCAGATACTTATAGAATACGCCGGCAAGAATCTGCTCGGTCTTGCTTGGGAACCACTCCCAGCGCAGGTCGATGTTGTCGATGCGGGCACGCTTCAGGTTTGGATTACCCTTTTCCTGATACTCCTCGCCCTGAATCTGATAAGGCACAATCTCGTAGAACCCCGGACGGTTGATGGAGCGATAGTAAGAGAGACGCACGTTCATCTTCCTGGTTGGCGTCCACTTGATGGATGCCGATGGTAGATAATCCCAGTAGCTCTGCTCGCCCAGCTGTCCCATGTTGCGGAAGTGCTGGAGCATGGTGTAAATCTGGTTGGTGTGCTCGGCTCGGAAACCAGCATTCAGTTCTCCCACCTCGCTCTTCAGGGTTACCATGGCGTAGGCTCCGCCGATGTGCTCCTTGGAATCGTAGTTGAGCTGAGAAGCCTGAGAATAAGGAGTCTTGCAAACCCAATCGATGTTGGCATACTGGTCTAATCCGTTGCCATCCAGTTTCTGCGAAATGTCGGTAGGATTGAAGATGTAAGAATAATATCTGTTGCTGCGTTCCTTTCTGCGATACTGTGCGCCCGCCTTCCAGAGAGCCTCCACAGAGTTGGCGAAATGGGTATCGTAAGAGAGATTGAGGTAGCCCGCCCAGTCAGTATCCTTGTTGTGCTGGAATCGGCGCTCGGCACTCTTAGGCAGGGTCTTTGTGATATTCTTTTCGCCTTCCCAGATGGAACCCGAAACGGCATCGCCACCATTCTCGGCAGTTCTGCTGATGGAGTTGGTCAGGGTAACGTAAGTTCTATCCGGATCTTCCTCCTTAGCCTGCGAGAACACGCCCGACCAATCTACGGTAAAATCCTTGGTTAGATGATGCATACCTTTCAGATTGGTGGCGAAGATGCTCTGGGAAGTTGAGAGAGAGCGCACCTCATCATCCTGGGTGTAGCTGTCGGCTCCGATGTATTCGGTATTGACGCTATTGTTGTATCTGGTGCCTTTGGAATTGGTGCGCACATACATGTTGTACCATTCCAGTTTGTGGCCAGGCAGGGTTAAGTCGAACTTGGCATGAGCACCCGCAGTAAGGTCGTGGATGCTGTAGTAGCGATGCTGCAGATTGGAAATGTACATGGCCTGCTCGCCCGAAGCCATCTTTACGGAATTGTAGGTGCGCTCGGTGCCACGGAAAACATTCTGCACGCTTCCGGCAAGCATCACGCCCAGGCGGTCGTTCCAGAAACGGTTGCCGATGCTCAGACCTCCTATGAAGTTAGGATCAGGAAGAGAATGGCTCTTCAACTGAACAGGACCATTCTTGAAATCGCTCATCTGTGCCTTGTAGTCTTTTCCGAAAGCCTCGTAAGGAGATTTCTTTGTATAATCAGAGCGGTTGCTGGTAAGATAATCTCTGCCATCCTTCCAGAAATAATCACTTGCTCCGATGGCAGCATTCGCCTGAATCTGGAAGCGGGATGGGGCATCCTTCATCACCATATCCACCACGCCGCCGGCTGCATCGCCTTCCATATCGGCCGTCAGAGACTTGGAAACCACGAGGCGGTCCATCAGATCAGAAGGGAAGATATTCAATGGGATGTAACGGTTTTTATCATCCGGACTAGGAATCTTCACGCCGTTTACCAGGGTGTAGTTGTAGCGCTTGTCCATACCTCGAAGGATGGCGTAGGAAGCCTCGCCCGAAGCATCACGCTCCATGGTTACACCCGATACTCGCTGCAGAACGCTCGCCACGTTGACGTCAGGCGAAAGCTGGATGCTCTGCTGGCTCATCACGTTGAGCACGTTGCCGGCATTCTTCACGGTTTCTATGGCACTGCGGTCGCTGCGGTATTCACGATGACCGGTAACCACCACTTCGCCCAACTGCTTCAGGTCTTCATCCATCGGAATATCCACCTTATTTTTCTTAGCCACATCTATAACCATCTCCTTGGTTTTGTAAGACACGTAGGAAACGATGATGGTAAACTTGCCTTTATCTGGCAATTCATGCAGGGTGAAAGTACCATCAAGTCCGGTGGTGGTACTCACGTTGGGCAGCTCCTTTACCCGGATTACGGTTCCGATGAGGGGCTCGCCCGTTTTGTTATCCTTGACTACACCATCCAGCGTGTGGGCCTGGATGGCGGTAGTTGCAGCGGCAAGAAGCGCCGCACTCAGTAAAAATCTTTTCATCTATATCGCTATTGAAATCTTCATTCGTTACTTTTCGAAAAAAAGCTTCTTTTACCTTTTTACTTTTTTACCTTTAAAACCGTGTGGATGATTTTTCCATCCTTGTCAATCATCGACATTCTGAGCTGCTTCTTATCTGCAGTAAAAACAGAGAAACCATCGGCTGGACTGCAGAACACGGTGCCATCGATAGGCTTCACAGGACGGGCCAGAGATGAAGAGGAATTGACTACGTAGTCGATGTTGTCGCCCTTCTTCTGGATGTGCTGGAAGTTGTGGATGTGACCGCAGGCATAAATCGCCACATTATTATATTTATGGAGGACAGGAAGGAGGCGCTTCTGCATGTCGAGGCGCTCATTCTCCTTCTTCGTGGTGTAGGCGTAGATAGGATGATGGCCTACCACGATGACCCAATCTTCCTTGGCATTCTTCAGAGTTTCGTCGAGCCAGGAGAGCTGAGCCTCTGCATCCTGCTTGCAGGCATCAGGATAGATTTCTGAATTCTTGCGGTAAGAATCGATGAGGGGTGTGGTGTCGAGGAAGATGACGCGGATGGTGGTTCCCTTGTGGTCGAACACCTTGGTGTAATATTTGGCTGGCATCATCCAGCGGCGGCTCACCTTACCGTAGTCCATAAAAGCCTGGGTATTACCACGATACTCATGGTTGCCACAAACCGGGAACCAGTTGAGCATCAGGTCGGGATGAGAGTAAACCCATTCGTAATTGGTAAGCCACAGAGGGTCCTGGGTAGAAGCCACGCCATTGAAATGGTGGATGTCGCCCACGGCAAGTACACATTCCGGATCTACCGTTCCCGCCATCTCGCCCATCAGTTCGGCGATAGACTTCTGGTCGTAGTAGCCGTTGCGTCCCATATCATTGGTCATGTAGAGGGTGATTTCGCCCTTCAGTTTCTGCCATTCTGCAGCATTCGCCTTCCAGTTAGGATTCTGCGGAATGGCGGTTGCTGCACTCTGAGAACAGGTTGTTAATGCTGCGTTTTGAGCCTGAGCAGTCAAGCCTCCACCCAACAATAAAGCCGAAACCAAAACTACAGTAGCTACTCTACCTTTCATCATAGCAAAGCCATTCATGCTGCTATGCTTACCCGATACTTTCTTTTCCATTTTTCTTTATCTGACTATAATACATTATTAAATATTGATGATACCTTTCCCCTTCCGGAGTGGTATCTGTTAAATTTCGGGTGCAAAGGTAGGGGTATTATGTGTCAATGAGGTTACAAGGATTTGAATTAGCAGATAAAAGATACTACAATCTTATTACGGGAGTTTCCCCCGATGCTTTTAGGGAAAATCATACGCAGGTTTATGGTTTTCCCTTTGCTTTTTTCAGCTATTCTCTCTATCTTTGCACCAGAAATAAAGAAATGCAGTAATAACCCTTTAAAGAGAAGATAGTTATGAAACGAATAATGATGACAATCGTAGCAGTATGGATGATGATAACATCTATGAATGCTCAGAGACTGACGGATATCCAGGCAGAAGCCCGTTTTATCACAGATAAGATGGTGGTGGAACTGGGATTGAGCAGCGTTCAGCGCAACAGCATCCTGAACATCAATCTCAATTATCTCAACGGCATCCGCAGCTATCGCGACATTGATGCCTACGGCTGGCATTACCGCAACAAGCAGCTCAAGCGCATGATGACCGCCAGACAATGGAAGAGATTCAAGGACTCTTACTATTTCTATCGCCCTATCGGCTGGCAGAATCATGTGTATGTTCACCATATTTACACAAAGTATCCAAAGCATAACTGGGGTCACGACAAGCGCCGCCCTCGCCCTGAGTGCAGCTACGGAAGACCAGGATGGCCAGGCGGTACCCATGTAACTTATGGACCAGGAAAGCCAGACAAGCATCACAAACATCACAAACATCACAAACACGATAAGAAGTGGAAGCACGACAAGAAGAAGTGGAAGCACGATAGAGATTGGGATGATGATGATGACGATGATGACGATGATTGAGATAATGACTGGGATGATGACTAAGATTAAGACAAACATTCGATGATAAAACAGAAGAAATCCAAGCTAGAGATGATTCTCCGGCTTGGATTTCTCGTTAAATAAAAACTAACTATGCCGACTAACTAATAATTAATCATTAATAATTAATCATTAATCACTAACAAGATGTCTTCCACAATCTGCTCATCGAGCAGGCGATTATCCGAAAGCAACTGCTGCACATCATATCTATCGTAGAGACCCTTTCTGATGCCGCCCACCATCACCTTCATTTCTGAAGTGCCATAGTAAGAGGCGATGCGCTCGCCGAAGCCGCCATCCTTCGAACCATCCTCCAAGGTTACCACCAACTGATGGTTTGCCTTCAGGCTATCCAACGTCTCGGCATCCACCTCATTCAGATAACGGGGATTGATGAGCGTAGCATCGATGCCCTTATCAGCCAACAGACGGACTACATTCTCGCCCTTCTGATAGAACGAACCGGCGGCGATGACTGCCACCTTCTCGCCCTGGTGCATCACCTTGTACTTTGCCTCATAGCCATACTCAGCATCAACGGCTTCTGAAGTATGAACCACGCCATTGCTTGGCACGCGGATGGCGATAGGTTTCTTATCCTGCAGAATGCTCCAGCGGAGCATGGCAAAATACTCCTCGCAGGTGGTTGGAGCCAGATAGATGAGTCCCGGAATACTGCAGAGCATCGGAATATCGAAAAGGCAGATGTGAGTGATGTCGTTCATCGAGTTCACTCCGCCTCCTACCACGTTGATTACGGCTGGGTTGGAATTGATGCAGAGGTCTTGCGCAATCTGGTCGTAGGTACGCTGGATGAAGGTGCTGTAAACGGTCCATACCGGATGCAATCCACCCTTCGCCATTCCCGAAATCATGGCTACTGCCTGCTCTTCGGCGATTCCCATATCGATGTGCTGCTTGCCAGCCAGTTGGCGCTTATCGGCTGTAAAGCCGCCTGCGGTAGGAGTACCGGCGGTTACGGCGATGAGGGTCTTATCCTGCTTCATCTCGCCCAGCATCCAGTCGGCAAATAATGTACCGTAATCTTCAGTCGGAGTCACCTCCGGGAGGGTTCCATCGGCATTCCTTCTTGGTCGCGAACCGTCTTCCAGATTGAAAGGCATTCCCCAATGCCATGCCTCCTTATTGGCTACGGCTGGCGCAAATCCATGACCTTTCTCTGTATGAATGTGAACCACGGTAGGCTTATCCGTATCCTTCACGCTCTCGAAAACCTGGATGAGTTTTTCGATGTCGTTACCCTCTTCCAGATACTTGTATTCAAAGCCCCACGCCTTGAACCAGTTGTGCTCGCAGGTGCCGTTGCTCTGGCGCAGGGCACGCAGGTTCTTATAGATTCCGCCATGATTTTCGGCGATAGACATTTCGTTGTCGTTCACCACGATGATGATGCCCGTGCCGAGTTCCGAAGCCTCGTCCAGTCCCTCGAAAGCCTCACCGCCAGAAAGAGATCCGTCGCCGATAATGGCGATGATGTTCTCATCGGTTCCCTTGACGTCGCGCGCCTTCTGCAAACCGGTGGCAAGACTCACAGAAGTGGAAGTATGCCCCACCTCAAAGTTATCATACTCCGGACATTCGGCAGGAGAAGAATAGCCCGAAATGGCATTCATGTCATCCACATCGCCGAGGAATCCCGCAGCTCGTCCGGTGAGTACCTTGTGCGGATAGCATTGGTGGCTTACGTCAAACACGAGCTTATCCTTTGGCGCATTAAAAACGTAGTGAAGTGCCACGGTAGCCTCCACGAATCCCAGGTTCGGTCCCACATGACCGCCATGCTTGCTCACACGGTTCAGCACAGCCTGTCTGGTTTCATCAGCCACCACCTGCAGCTCCTTCAAATCCAGCTTCTTCAAGTCGGCTGGCGACTTTATTTTCTCAATATACATTTTCTTATAATAGTTATAATTATGATTTCCGGGTGCAAAGATACGAAGAATCCTGGAAACACGCATTACCCAAACTACAGAAAAAATGAATGATTTTCCGGAAATCTCATCTTAGAATATTCTTCAGGAAAACTCATCTTGGAAATCAGCCTGCTGCCTTATCCCTATCCTTCAGAATCACAGCCATGTTATCTAGCGCCCATTCTATCAGATGATCCATAATAGGAATAAGGGTTTCAGCACGGGGTGTGAGAGAATACTCCACTCTTGGCGGCACTTCGGCATAAGCCTTGCGGGTAACGTATCCATCAGTCTCCAACGATTTTAACGTGCTGGTAAGCATTTTCTGCGAAATATCCGGAATCAGCTTACGAAGGGCATTAAACCGGAGGGGACCATCCTGATGATTTTTCAGGGTGTAGATTACCAGTAGCGACCACTTGTCGCAAACGCGCGCCAGAACGTTACGGATGGGACAGTCCTGCACTACCATTTCTTTTATCATTCTTGCCATAATCTATCTTCTTTATATTCTACTATAATATTCTGCAATAATGTTTTGCAAAACTCTATAATATTCTGCAATAGGCTACAAAAGTAACTAATATCCGAAAAGAAAACAAACATACCAAGTTAATCTAAGTTAACGCTTCATTTTTCTTTCTCCCATTCCCACGCAATAGTTACCTCCCGGTAACCATCTTACCCCCAAGTTCCCTCTTGCAGGAACCAGTTTTTCGCAGTATCTTTGCAGCGCAATTCAGAAATGAAAGCTGAAAGCAGAAGTATTCACAAATTCACAATAAGAAATAACATAAAGTGAAAGAAAGAAAAAAGAGAAAAAGTGAAATAAAGAAAGAAAAAGAAAAATATACATTTAAAAATAACAGACAAGATGAAAGAAACAAAGATTATTGCTAAGGCTGCAAACTTTACGGCCACAGATTTTGGTAAGATGAGTGAAATCAAGGATTACACCTTAGAGCTGGGTCCTGAGATTAAGATTCCCGGAAAGGTATTCGGAGGTCAGAGCGTGAACGCTACTGGTGGCGAGTTCTCATTCCAGAGCTTTGCTCCTGGCACAGAGACAGGCTTCCTCCATACTCACAAGAACCACGAGGAATTGTATTTCTTCCTCAGCGGCAAGGGCGAGTTCCAGGTGGATGGCAAGGTATTCCCAGTTCAGGAAGGAAGCGTGGTGAGAGTAGCACCAGCCGGCAAGCGCTCTGTTCGCAACAACGGTACAGAACCACTCGTGATGCTCTGCGTGCAGTATCATGGCGCAACCTTTACAGCTGAGGATGCAACCGACGGCGTGATTCTGAATGATAAGGTGGAGTGGTAGAAACTACTCTACCACCTTCATGATTTCAGGATGCTCAAGCTTTTCCTGTTTCTTGAGCTTCTTCACCACTTCGGAATAGCTGTGGCGAATCAGGGTCTGGATGAAATCATCTTCCAGCGTGCCATAAAGGTTTACCTGATTCCAGTATTTCTTATTCCAATGCCAGGCGCCTTCTATCTCGGGATGCACTTCCCGGAGTTCGAGGGCGTAATCGGCATTACATTTCATCGTAACCCACTCGGGGCGCTCCAGGTCGAGGCAGGCGAAAATCTTGCCCAAAATGCGAAATACCAAGGTCCGCTCATCAAAAGGAAAAGCCTCGGTTACGAGGGGAAGCGAGAGGCAATACTCTCTAACAGATTCTATATTCATTATTTCTTCACATTAAATTAATTCTACATTTCTACTCATTATATTTTAATTCTACTTGCTGAGATGCAGCTTATCCCATAAATAGTGCAAAGATAACGAATTCTGATGAAACGGCAAAACTTATCTCATAAAAAAACAAATCTTATCCGAAAAAATTCCGTTATATTAAAATCCTTCTCTTTCCTTATCCGTAATTTTGCAGCATCATTCGCAAGATTCCTGCACAGTAACATTCGCAAGAACTTTGCAGCATATTTACTTTAAAATAAGAAAGAAGATTATGAAACATGAATTGATCATGAGCGGTTTGCTCATCCTGGGAAATCCGATGTTGACGCACGCTCAGCAAACAAAGACCACTACAGCAGGAAGCAGTTCTACTGAGAGCTGTTCTACTGAGAACATCCTAACCAAAATGGAAGGACTTCTTCAGGATAGCATACAAGCAATGAAGGAAAAGCTTCGCCAGGACAGCATCCAATGGGAAAAGCAACTCGCAGCCGTAACCATTAAAGGAACCCGCTCGCAAGTCCGTTAGGCGTTAGGGGCCTTTAGGCGTTCCTGCGGACTTGCAAACCAGTATTACGGACGTATACCATAGCACCTTCTGCCCTGTTAGGGCGTGTGGAGCTTACTTGCAAAAGTTCAGTTCAAAAGAAAAACTTTAAAATAACTCCCTTTATGAGACACAAAAAAATAATCTTTTTGTAACATTTTCAAGAAAATATTTGGTAGTTACATAATTTTATTGTAGATTTGCAGCAGATTTTTAAAAGAAGGAGTAATTATGAAGAAGGAAAAGAATGAAAATCTGATGAAAATGGATGGGAAGCCGATGACAACAGATGTAAAGCCGATGAAGCAAGGACTTCTATCCCAAATATTCCATCTCTATTATGATGGCTTCAGGACGATGACCCTGGGCAAGACGCTCTGGACCATCATCCTCATCAAGCTTGCCATCATCTTCCTGGTGCTCAAGCTCTTCTTCTTTCCTGATTTTATCAATACGAATGCAAAGAATGGAGACAAGGCTGGCTTCGTTTCCAAGGAAATTCTGAACAGATAAAGTTCTGGATTTCAATCCCATATTATCGAATATTATCGAAAGAAATAAAATACAAAAACATTATACAATAACAATTTTAAAACCATTCAACTATGATGACAAATCTTTTGTTAGACATTACATCAGCCACCATCGACTGGTCGAGGGCGCAATTCGCACTCACGGCCATCTACCATTGGCTGTTCGTTCCACTCACCCTGGGACTGGCAGTAATCATGGGCATTGCCGAAACATGTTACTACCGCACCAACAAACCGTTCTGGAAGCACGTAACCCGTTTCTGGCAAAAACTCTTTGGCATAAACTTCGCCATGGGTGTTGCCACAGGAATCATCCTGGAGTTTGAATTCGGAACCAACTGGAGCAACTACTCCTGGTTCGTGGGCGACGTATTCGGCGCTCCCCTAGCCATCGAAGGCATCCTGGCTTTCTTCATGGAGAGCACCTTCGTGGCGGTGATGTTCTTCGGTTGGGATAAGGTGAGCCGGGGCTTCCACCTTGCCTCTACCTGGCTCACGGGACTCGGCGCCACCATTTCAGCCTGGTGGATTCTCGTAGCCAACGCCTGGATGCAATATCCGGTGGGGCAGGAATTCAATCCCGACACCATGCGTTTCGAGATGACCTCCTTTCTGGATGTAGCACTCTCGCCATTCGCCATCAACAAGTTCACCCACACCGTCACCTCCTCGTGGATCATCGGAGCCACCTTCGTGGTAGCCGTAAGCTGCTGGTATCTCCTGAAAAAGAGAGAAACCCAACTGGCGAAGGCGAGCATCAAGATGGGTGCCTGCGTAGGACTCATCGCCACCCTGCTGGCTGCGATGACCGGCGACAATTCCGCCTATCGGGTGGCACAGGTGCAGCCGATGAAACTGGCTGCGATGGAAGCATTATATAATGGTGGCAAGGGCGAGAGCCTTACGGCGATAGCAGCCGTTCATCCCTTCCGGCAGCCCGATTACGAAAGCGAGCAGGAGCCAGCCATGCGCATCGCCATCCCTAACATGCTCTCGTTCTTAGCCACCCGCACAGCCGATGGCTACGTGCCAGGCGTGAACGATATTCTCAAGGGTTACACCCACGAGGATGGTACCCGGGAACCATCCGTGCAGGAGAAGATAGCCCGGGGCAAGAAGGCGATTGTTGCCCTGAAAACCTATCGCGAAACCAAGGCGCAAGACCAGTTGCCAATCTTGAAGGAGAATATGAAATACTTCGGATATGGTTACATCAAGGACGCCAAGGAACTGGTGCCGAGCATCCCGATCTGCTTCTACGCCTTCCGCCTGATGGTGGGAGTAGGCTGCCTGCTCATCCTCTTCTTCGCCCTCAGCCTCTTCTTGATCTATAAGAAGGAAATCGCCCAATACCGATGGTTCCTCATTTCCGCCATCATCATGATTCCGCTGGCTTACATCGCCTCAGAATCGGGCTGGATAGTAGCAGAAATCGGTCGCCAGCCTTGGACCATCCAAGACTTGCTGCCAGTTAGCGCCGCCATCTCCGACATTGAGGCAGGCAGCGTGGCCACCACCTTCTTCATCTTCCTGGCACTCTTCACCACCATGCTCGCCGTGGAAATCAGCATCCTGGTGAAGCAGATTAAGAAAGGACCAGAACACGAATAAAAACTTAAGATGATAAACTTAAGATTATGAATTAACTTTATGACATTAGTATTATGACATACGAATTTTTGCAATCATACTGGTGGTTCCTCGTATCATTATTAGGAGCCCTGCTGGTGTTTCTCATGTTTGTACAGGGAGCCAACACCTTGATTTTCTGTTTGGGGAAAACAGAAGAAGAGCGTCGCCTCATCATCAACTCCACGGGGCGAAAATGGGAGTTCACCTTCACCACGCTCGTCACCTTCGGCGGAGCCTTCTTCGCCTCGTTCCCATTGTTCTACAGCACCAGTTTCGGCGGAGCCTACTGGCTGTGGATGATCATCCTGTTCTCGTTTGTGATTCAAGCCGTGAGCTATGAATTCCAGAACAAGATAGGTAATTTTCTTGGACCAAAGACCTTTCAGATCTGCCTCATCATCAATGGCATCGTGGGGCCTCTGCTTCTTGGCGGAGCCGTAGCCACCTTCTTCAACGGCAGCAATTTCCTGATAGACAAGGGCAATATTACCAACAGTCTGCAACCCGTTATCAGCCGATGGGCAAACGCCAGTCATGGTCTTGATGCCCTACTCGACCCATGGAACGTGGTGCTGGGACTTGCCGTACTGATGCTAGCCCGCATTCTGGGCATGCTCTACATCAAGAACAACATCGAGCACCAGCAGATTCAGGAACGTTGCACCCGCCAGTTGCCATGGAATGCCCTCATTTTCCTATTGTTCTTCCTGCCATTCCTCATCAGATTGATGATAAAGGATGGATTCAGCACTTCTTCCGGCATTACGATAGAGAGCATGAAGTATCTTCACAATCTTCTGGAGATGCCAATCTTGCTTGTAATATTATTAACAGGAATAGTGCTCGTACTCTTCGGCATTTACAAGTCATCGAGAAGCGTGCAGTATAGAAAGGGAATCTGGTTTACGGGCATCGGAACCGTGCTCACCGTGCTGGTTCTGCTGCTGATAGCCGGCTGGAACAATACCGCCTACTATCCGTCGAACATCGACCTTCAGAGTTCGCTCACCCTCGCCAACAGTTGCAGCAGCGAGTTCACGCTCCGCACCATGGCGATAGTTTCCCTCCTCATCCCGTTCGTCCTAGCCTACATCGTCTTCGCCTGGCGCGCCATCGACCGCAAGCGCATCACGCAGGAAGAAATAGAGCAGGGAGAAGCGTATTAAAATAAAGAACACAAACGCATATCAACCGAATCCCGAGGCATTTTCCATGCTTCGGGATTTTTAATCACCAATCATTTGCCCATCCAAAGAAAATCTGCGTCATCTGCGAAATCTGCGTGTTTTTTTCAAAACCAAACAGATCCAGAATCTGTGCAAATCTGTGAAATCTGTGGGACAAAGAAAATCCTATAGCTCAATCACTTCCAAATCATCCGGAACGAAGATTCTACCCTTGAAGTTCTCAGCAGCTTCACGGGTATAATTTTCTTTACGGGTAGCAAGAGTCTTCTCCTCCGTATGATAAAGAATGAGATTCTTCACCCCCAGTTCCTCCGCCAGTTTTCCGGCATCAAGCGCCGTGCTGTGGCATTTCTCGTAAGGCTTGAATGTATCCCGGTCGGCATAGAGGCAGAACGCCTCACACATCATCCAATCCGCCCCCTCAATGTAGCGGCGGTTCTGCTCATTATAAGGCTCATCGCCCAGACACGCCAAGACCAAAGGTTTAGCATGATTTTCAGATGCAGCTTTATCGGATGCAGCCTTATCTTCTGAAACATTATCTTCTGAAGTTCCTGGCAACTCAGCCCGGAATCCGAACTGCTTCTCCTTAGTAGATTGAATATCAAAGCATTCCAGCTTCATATCCCCCACCTCGAAACAATCCCCATCTTCCAGCTGATGGAACACCACCCTTTCAGCCACCTTCGCCAGTTGCTTCTTGGCAAGAATCATGTCGATGATGGTCTTGATCACCTTCATCACCTTATCGTTGCCATACACGTGCAGCAATCCCTCGTACCCCTTGCATTGAGCCACCATGCGGATTACCCAGATCACGCCCAGCACGTGGTCGGTATGCGCATGGGTAACGAAGAGGTGATGAATATCAGAAATCTGAACATTCACCTTCTTCAGCTGCGAAAGGATTCCGTTTCCTCCTCCCGCATCCACCAGCATTAGAGTGCTGGAAGTCTGGAGCAGAAAGCAGGTATTATAAATCTGGGAAACCGTAGCATTTCCCGTTCCGAGCATCGTAATTTGATTCATCTTTTCGCTATTTTCGTTATGATTCATATTTATTTTATCTCAATCTCCTCATCATCAGGAATAACAGCCTTAATACTCTCATCGTATTTTTCCTGCTCCTCACTACTCAAGTAACGAACATCTGGCAATTTTGCAAGATGATCAAATATCTTCTTCTGTGCCGTAAAAGGCAATCTCTCCAATACTTCCATATATTTCAACACATAAATCCACTTTTCAAAACCACTCTCGCATTCTTCCTCACTCTTATTAAAGAAAGGAAGAGAAAGATAGATAAAACGAAGCTTGTCAGAAAAAATAGTGTCACTAGACTTCTCCCTCAAAGCAACGTCTGTCCTAAACTTTGTCACCTCATGCTCCTTTGGCATAAAATATCAGCAAGTCCTTGCTGAACTCTTGACCGAAGAGACGCTTGAAGCCCCAATCGGTAAAAGGGTTGATGTATCTACCCATAATTGATTATTTTAGATTCTATAAATCTGCTGCGAAGATACGCTATTGAAACTGCCAAGAAATTATAGGATTTTCTTTCTGACTCCGACCTTGACTCTCGTGCTTACAGCGTATATCTGCTTAGCACATTATTGAATTATTAACGAACTATTGTAATAAGAAAACATTACCTTAATTTAATAAGGAAACAGCAGCGGCAGGACGAAGGTCATCACCACGCCGATGATGATCTGCAACGGCAAACCCACCTTTACGTAATCCATAAACGTGTAGCCACCCGCCTTCATCACCAGCGCATTAGGCGGAGTGGAGAACGGAGAGGCGAAGCACATGCTGGCTCCCAGGGTTACCGCAAAGAGGAAGGAGTATGGACTCACCCCCACCTGCTGGGCTGCCACCAGGGCAATAGGCGCCATGAGAACCGCCGTGGCGGTATTGCTGATAAACATCGTCATGAGCGAGGTGGTGAAGTAGATGCCCGCCAACAGAGCCGTAGGACCCATCGCGCCCAGGCTATCCACCAGCCCCTGAGATACCAATGCCGAAGCACCCGTCTTCTCCAGCGCCGTTGACATCGGCATCATGGCGGCTATCAGCACGATGCTCTCCCAGTTGATGGTCTTGTAGGCAGCCTCCACGTTGCGGAAACATCCGGCAAAGACCGTGAGCAGTCCGGCGATGATGACCGCCGTAACCGGAGCCACTGGGATGAAATCGAACACCATCATGGCTATCATCAGCAGCATGATGGCTGCAGCCACAGGCGCCTTGTAATCCAGCAGAACCTTGTCGGCAGCCTTCTCCGGCTGATCCAAGACCACCCAGTTGGTGGTGTCGGCTGTAAGATGCGCCAGGTTGGTCCATTCGCCCTGCACCAGCAGCATATCGCCCACGTGCAGCTTGGTGGCTATCAGATTATCCGTGATGTATTCGTTGCCACCTCTGCCAGCCTCAGAAGAAGAGCCTCCGCCTCGCTTCACACCCAGCACGTTGATGCCGAATCGCTTGCGCAGGTTGGCCTCGCCGATGCGCAGACCGGCGAAGTTGGAGGTAGGCATCACAACGATTTCCGTCAGTCCCAGGTCGTAGAAATCTATCTTCACGTCCTTCATCCTCCTCAGTCCGTAATCCTGGGCAAAGCGCTGCATCTTCTGCTCGTCACCTATTATATATAGTATGTCGTGCTCCTGAATGGTACTGCTGCTCTTCGCCATGTTCTGGTTTACGTCCTGCACCAGTCCGAGTCTCGATTTCTTCTCGTTTCTGATTTCGATGATACTCACTCCATATTTCTTCTGGATGCTGAGTTCCTTCAGGGTCTTTCCCACGATGTTCATCGGCTCGCCGTTTTCATCCTTGGCGGCAGAAGTCCGGTTGCTTGGCACGATGTAGCGATGCAGATTGTCGAGCAGGCGGTATTCATCCACCAGGTCGTCGAGCGACTTGGTTTTCTTCTTCTTTCCGCTCTGTTTCCTGCTGAGGAAGATTTTGCTGAGCGGCATGAGCACGATGATGCCGATGGCGATGACGATGATGCCCACTGGGAAGAAGGAGAAGAAGGCGAGCGGCTGATAGCCAGCCTCGGTAAGCACCTCGTCGATGACCAGGTTGGGCGGCGTACCGATGAGTGTGAGCATTCCGCCCAAGCTTCCGGCGAAGGCGAGCGGCATAAGGAAGCGCGACGACTGCATGCCCGAACCTGCTGCCAGGCTCATGATGATAGGCATCATGAGGGCCACCGTTCCGGTATTGCTCACGAAGGCTCCGATAAAGGAGGTTACGAGCATCACCAGCAGGAAGGTGATGGTTTCGTTGCCGCGCGAGAGTGCCATCAGTTTATTGCCCGTCAGCTTGGCGAGACCGGTCTGCATGATGGCTCCCCCCACCACGAAGAGACCGATCATCATAACGACGATGGGCGAAGAAAAACCAGCCAGAGCTTCGGCTGGCGTAAGAATTCCGAAAACCAGGAGTGCTGCCAGGGCTGTGAGCGCCACGATGTCGGCTCTCACCTTGCCCCAAATAAACATGGCAACCGTAATGATTAAGATAATAAGCGTTATTGTCATGCTATAAAAAACTTTGATTTTTTTTAATATGATGCAAAGATACTTACTTTTTCTCGCTTTTTTTGCCTTCGTAATGCTAATTTTTCTAAAATTATAGCAGATTATTGGTGAAAAACTGCACTTTATTCATCAGTTTTCAGTACCTTTGCCCTCAATTCAATCAATCGAATAAGTAGAAGATCAATCTCCGAACATCAATAGAAGATCAATCTCCGAAAAATAGAAAATCAATCATTCAATAAATAGAAGACTTAATAATTCATTAGAAATGGAACAGAACAATGTTAAACCAGCTGATGGCAAGCTGGGTATTATGGTTGTAGGTTGTGGTGCAGTATCTACTACATTCATGACAGGTGTGCTGATGGCCCGCAAGGGACTTACCAAGCCAGTAGGCTCAATGACTCAGTACGACAAGATTCGTGTGGGCAAGGGCGCAGACAAGAAATATCTGCACTACAAGGACATCGTTCCTCTTGCCAACCTCAACGACATCGTATTCGGCACCTGGGATGTCTATCCTCAGAATGCCTATCAGGCTGCCATGTATGCCGAGGTTTTGAAGGAGAAGGACATCAACCCTGTGCGCGAGGAGCTGGAGCAGATTGTTCCGATGAAGGCTGCATTCGACAAGAACTACGCCAAGCGCCTGGACGGCGACAACGTGAAGGACTGCAAGACCCGCTGGGAGATGGTAGAGGCGCTGCGCCAGGACATCCGAGACTTCAAGGAGAAGAACGGCTGCTCTCGCATCGTTGTTGCATGGGCTGCATCTACAGAAATCTACGTACCGGTGGACATGGAGATTCACGGCACATTGGCAGCTCTCGAGGCTGCGATGAAGGCTGACGACCGCCAGCACATCGCTCCATCCATGTGCTATGCCTACGCTGCCCTTACCGAGGGTGCTCCTTTCATCATGGGTGCTCCTAATACTACGGTTGACATTCCTGCCATGTGGGAACTCGCTGAGAAGACCCAGATGCCTATCGCAGGCAAGGACTTCAAGACCGGTCAGACCCTCGTGAAGAGTGGTTTCGCTCCTATCATCGGCACCCGCTGCCTGGGCTTGAACGGATGGTTCTCTACCAATATCCTGGGCAACCGCGACGGTCTCGTTCTCGATGAGCCAGCCAACTTCCACACCAAGGAGGTGAGCAAGCTCTCTACCCTGGAGACTATCCTGAAGCCAGAGGAGCAGCCAGACCTCTATGGTCACGGCAACGACGAGGATACCCAGTATTACCACAAGGTTCGCATCAACTACTATCCACCTCGCAACGACAACAAGGAGGGCTGGGACAACATCGACATCTTCGGATGGATGGGTTACCCAATGCAGATCAAGATCAACTTCCTGTGCCGCGACTCCATCCTTGCAGCTCCATTGCTGCTCGACCTCTGTCTGCTGAGCGACCTTGCTGCCCGTGCCGGCCGTTACGGCACCCAGCGCTTCCTGAGCTTCTTCCTCAAGGCGCCAATGCACGACTACACCAAGGGCGAAGAGGCTGTGAACAACCTCTACCAGCAATACACCATGCTGAAGAACGCCATCCGCGAGATGGGCGGTTACGAGGCTGACGAGGAAATCGACTAAGATTTTTCCGATAAAGGACTGAAGTGGATGATTTCACCCACACGCCCTGAAAGAGCAGAAGCTCCTAGCCCAGGGCAACACCCTGGGTACAAACAGCAACCATCAAGGCGCCCTGTAAGGGCAAAAGCTTCATTACCAATACTTTAAAGCTTTTGCCCTTACAGGGCGTATGTTTATAACACCGAACAACCCAGGGCGTTGCCCTGGGCTAGGAGCTTCTGCCCTTTCAGGGCGTGTGGAGCTTACTTGCAAGGGATGGAGCATACTTTCTGAGCATATGGAGCTTACTTGCAAATATTGACAAACATCTAATAAATATCAGAAGAATGACAAAGAAAGGTAAACATACAGTATTATTCATTTGCCTGGGCAACATCTGCCGCTCGCCTGCCGGAGAGGGCATCATGAAGAGCCTGGTAGAAAAAGCAGGGTTACAGAATGAGTTTGAAATCGATTCTGCAGGAATAGGCAACTGGCACGTAGGTCAGCTGCCCGACAGCCGCATGAGAAAATGCGGAGCCGAGCACGGCTACAATTTCAACAGCCACGCCCGCCAGTTCCAGAAGTCAGATTTCGGGAGATTCGAAACCATCGTAGTAATGGACAACGAGAACTACCGCGCCATCACCTCCATGGCTTCCTGCCAGGCTGACAAGGACAAGGTGGTGCGCATGGCTGATTTCCTGACCCACCATCGTGAATACACCACCGTGCCCGATCCATACTACGGCGACTACAGCGACTTTGAGCTGGTTATCACGCTCCTGGAAGATGCCTGCCAGGAATTACTGAACAGCCTCGTAGAAGAATAACAAAAAAAAGGATGTGCCATAACTGCATGACACATCCTTTTTTCGTTTCTTCATAGATTTTATTCATCGGATTACGCTGAATAACAATTCCAGCTTATTATATTTATACAGTAATTTCCCCCGAACCATAGCAGCGATGATGATTCTCATCATACACCACGCAGAACTGGCCGGGAGCCACGCCGTGGATCGCCTCTTCTGAATGTATCATCCAGCGGCCATCTTCGAGTTTTTCGATAGTGGCTGGATGATACTCCGGCGTATGGCGAATCTTGAACGTTACCTTCTGCATCGCCACCTCGCGGGTGAGGAAATGGAAATCCTGAAGCGGGAAATCCTTCTTGTACGCCGTCTGAGGATCGTAGCCGTGACTCACGTAGAGAATGTTCTTCTCCACATCCTTCTTGATTACGAACCAAGGTCCGCCGCCGAAGCCCAGCCCCTTGCGCTGGCCGATGGTATGGAACCACAAGCCCTTGTGGGTGCCGATTCGCTTGCCCGTCTCCATCTCTATCACGTCGCCCGGTTTCTCGCCCAGGTACCGGCGGATGTAATCGTTATAGTTGATCTGTCCCAGGAAGCAAATTCCTTGACTATCCTTGCGCTTGGCATTAATGAGATGTTCCTCTTCTGCTATCTCACGAATTTCATTCTTGATGTGATGACCGATAGGGAAAATCGCTTTTCGTAATTGCCAACTTTCTATCTGAGCCAGGAAATCGGTCTGATCCTTCACGGGGTCAGGACTCGTAACGAGCCATTTATCGCCGTTTTCATCCGTTTCGGTCTGCGCATAATGACCTGTGGCGATGAGGTCGTAGTTGTGGCCCATCTTCTCATCAAAGGCACCAAACTTGATGAGCCTGTTGCACATCACATCAGGGTTCGGGGTGAATCCAGCCTTCACCTTATCCATGGTGTAGCGAGTCACCTCGTTCCAGTATTCCTGATGGCAGTCAATTACCTGCAGCTTGCAGCCGTATCTGTGAGCCACGGCGGTAGCCATCTCCAGGTCCTCCTCAGAAGAGCAGTCCCATTCCTCCTTTTCTTCCGGTCCTATCTTGATATAGAAGCAGTCAGGGTGCAGGCCCAGTCGGGCAAACTCCCACACCACTACCGAACTATCCACGCCGCCCGAAAGCAGCACGGCCACTCGCTTGTCCTTTACCTCAGCAAGGAAGAGCTCGTCTCTGGTCTCCAGTTCCTTCTCTCTTGGAGTATCCGTTATCATCTTATTGTTATTATCCATTGTCTATTCGCTATTATTCATTTGTGAAGGCAAAGTTACAACAAATTCTGCGAAAAGCCGCCATCTTATGCCGAAAAATCTCATATTTTGCCTAAATGTTTTCTCTTGCACTACATTCTCCCCTTTATCCGCTCCTTTCACTATCGAAATTTTCAATAGCAGAAATCGGCTCATTCCAACACCAATTCTTTTTTGCTTTCGATTTTATCCATACCTTTGCAATCGAAAATCAGAGAAATGCGGTTATAGTAAAAATCAATAACATAGTTTAATATAAGAACATGGATATCTTAAAAAATCTGTTTTATGGCTTCCCTGATCTATGGGGAGGCGGAGTAGCCCACTCCGTGCTGATCTTGGCGTTGGTCATCACCTTGGGTTTGAGTTTAGGAAAGTTGAGAGTAAAGGGAGTTTCCCTGGGATTGGCATGGATTCTTTTCATCGGCCTCATCTTCGGTCACTTCTCTCTCAATCTCGATGAGCATCTGCTCCACTTCCTCAAGGAGTTTGGACTGATTCTCTTCGTCTATTCCATCGGTCTGGAGGTAGGACCAGGTTTCTTCGCTTCGTTCAAGAACGGCGGCAAGAGCCTCAACCTGCTCAGCATCATCGTAGTAGCGCTGAGTATCGTCACCACCCTTGCCATCTTCTCGTTCTCGGGAACATCCATCACCTCTATGGCAGGTATCCTCTCGGGTGCCGTTACCAACACCCCTGGACTCGGAGCTGCCCAGCAGGCATTCAGCGACCTGCGCCACATCGATGCTCCATCCATCGCAGCCGGCTACGCCATCGCCTACCCTATGGGTGTGCTCGGCGTCATCCTCTCCTTTATTATATTAAGGTATGCGCTGCGCATCAACAAGAGCGAAGAGGAAGCTGAAGCCAAGCGCGGTATGGGACACCTGGAGGCGATGACCCTGAACACCTTCTCGGTAAAGGTGACCAACCAGATGGTATTCGGCGACACCATCAAGCAGATGAGAGAAATTCTGAAGCGCGACTTCATGGTTTCAAAGATTATCCGCAAAGATAGCGACAAGCACGATGAGGTGGTAAACGGACAGACCCGCATCAACGAGGGCGACATCCTGCAGATTGTAGCCAACCCTACCGTAGAAGAGCCAGTCATCGCCCTGCTCGGCGAGAAGGTTCAGGTGAGCGAGGAGAAATTCGGCGAGGACTTGATTACCCGCCGCATCCGCATCACTAAGCCAGGCATCAACGGAAAGAGCATCAGTCAGCTTCAGATCCGTTCAAGCCTCGGCGCCAACATTACCCGAGTAAACCGCAACGGTGTGGATCTGATTGCCACTCCACAGCTGAAGCTGCAGCTGGGCGACCGTGTTACCGTGGTAGGTACAGAGCTTGCCATCGCCCATACCGAGAAAGTATTGGGTAACCAGATGAAGCGCCTCAACTACCCTAACCTGATTCCTATCTTCCTGGGTATCATGCTGGGTTGCATCGTGGCAAACATCCCATTCTTCATCCCAGGCATCAACGAGAACCTGCGCCTCGGATTGACCGGCGGTCCTCTGGTAGTAGCCATCCTGATAGGTTACTTCGGTCCGAAGTACAACCTCGTGACCTACAACACCATCTCAGCCAACCTGATGCTCCGTGAAATAGGCATCTGCATCTTCCTGGCTTGCGTGGGACTGGGCACCGGCGAACAGTTTATCCAGACCGTGGCTTCAGAAAGCGGAATGACCTGGATTCTCTACGGCGTTGCCATCACCATGATTCCAATCATCATAGGCGGCATCATCGGAAGATACGTGTTCCACATCAACTATTACACATTGCTCGGAGTGCTGGCAGGCGCCAACACCAACCCATCTGCCCTGGCTTACGTACGTGAGCAGACTTCAGCAGATGCACCATCTGTAGGCTATGCGAATGTTTATCCATTCGCCATGTTCCTCAGAATCGTAACCATTCAGATCATCATTTTCGTATTCGGATAAATATATGACAGAAAAAAACATGAAAATCTGCGATTGCGCAGACAACAGCAAGAACACCTGCAAGGAAATCGCAGAAACTGAACTCAGAAGGAAACTCGACTTATTATTACGTACAGGCAGCATTCTCATGGAGAGTGCTGCCGACACCTCGCGCATTATGCGTACGATGAAGCGTGCTGCAGCGTTCCTCGGTCTCGACGAACGCTACATGCACCTTTACATCAACTGGAATGTGCTGATGGTGAACTACAGCGACGAGGAGCATTCCTTCTCCAAATTCCAGCGTTGCGAAAAGCACGGCATCAACCTTACCTCCATTTCGCAGGTAAGCAAGCTCACCTGGCAAGCCATCAAGGAAAACTATTCGCTCGAACAGTATGAGCAGGCACTCAACGATATCAAGGCCACTCCACGCAGCTTCACCCCTTGGCAGGTAGCCATCGGCGGCGGATTTGCCTGCGGCGGATTCTGCATCCAGTTCGGTTGCGACTGGCCAGCATTCTTCTTCTGTTCCCTGGCAGCCATCCTGGGCTTCCGCCTGAGAATGTTCCTGCCTACCAAGGGCTGCAACAACTATGTAGCCATCGGTATTTCGGCATTCGTGGCAACGCTGATAGCGTGGCTCACCTCCTTCCTTTCGCTCAATCCAGCCATCGCAGCCGCCCTTCCGGGCTTCATGCATTCGGCTACCCCTTGGCACCCATTGATGGCGTGCGCCCTCTTCATCGTGCCGGGAGTTCCGCTGATCAACTTCGTGAGCGATATGCTCGACGGCTACATAGAGGTGGGAATGGTTCGCGCCCTCAACACCCTGCTGATGCTCTTTGCCATGGCATTCGGTATTGCCTTTGCCATCCAGGTGTGCCACATCGACAACTTCGTGAAGGATCTCACCATGACTCCTCACCACGAATACTGGGAGTTCGCCATCGCGGCAGCCGTATCAGCCATGGGCTTCTCTACCATCTTCAGCATTCCAAGACGCCTGTTGCCAGCTGTGGCTGTGGGCGGTATCATCGCCGTTTGCTTCCGCAACTTCGTCAACCTGGGTCCATCCAATGGCAACATCGGTCTCGACATGGGCTTGAGCATCGGTTCGCTTGCCGGTTCTGCACTCATCAGCGTCATCGTAATCAAGGCACGCCACTGGTTCCACACCCCTCACCAATGCATCACCATTCCTAGTGTCATCCCAATGGTACCTGGAGTACTGATGTATCGTGCCCTGTTTGCCTTCATCGACATGCACGGCGTGGTAGGCGAGGTAACCGTGGGAATGAACAACCTGATCAAGGCTTCGCTCGCCATCATCTGCATCGCCCTGGGTGTAGCCATTCCTAATGTATTCTTCCGCCGCTTCATCGCCGACAACCGCAAGCGCAAGCTGCTCAACATGCTGGTGGAGAGAAAGAAGAAGAATGGCGAATTCGTGGATCTGCACGAAGTGGAAATCAAGTAAGATTGTTTTTCATCTCTCACAGATTACAGGATTTATCTGATTATTTTGCCCGAAAGCAGGGCTAATTAAAATAAAAGTTTTATCTTTGCACGCGTAATTATAAGACTAGAGAAAAAAGGAAAATGGAAATACGACAACTCAAATATTTTCTGAAGGTGGCCGAGACGCTCAATTTCTCGGAGGCATCGCGCAAGCTCTACATCACGCAGAGTACCCTCTCGCAGCAGATTTCGCATCTGGAGCAGGAAATAGGCTTGCCGCTCTTCGAACGTAACTCGCACGAGGTTTATCTCACCGAGGCAGGAAAGGAGCTTCTTCCCTATGCCCAGAATGCCGTAAACTGCACCATGGCTTGCGTTGACCACATGAACGACCTGAAGGAGATGCTCACCGGCGAACTGAACATCGGCGTTACCTACTCCTTCAGCAACATCATGGCAGAAACGCTCATCGCCTTCCTCCATGCTTATCCTCACGTGAAGCTGAACATCCAGTACCGTTCGATGCAGGAGCTGATGGATGGATTGAAGAAGCGTGAGCTCGACCTTGTGCTTGCCTTCAAGCCAATCAAGACAGACAAGGCGATTGACAGCCGTGCCATCTTCAGCAACCGTCTGGCGGCAATCGTGAACGAGAACCATCCCCTGGCACGACTTTCATCCATAAAGCTCTCAGAGCTGGAGCGCTACGACCTCATCCTTCCATGCAAGGGGCTGCAGGCTCGCAACGCCTTCGATTACCTGATAGAGGGCAAGGATCTCGACTTCAAAATCATGGTAGAGGTGAATAATGTGAACATCATCTTCGACCTCTTGCATCGCAGCAACCTGGTAACGGTTCTTTCAGAATCCACCACCATCCTGGAGAAAGGCATGAGAGCGATTCCGATAGATGCTGCCGACAACGAGATGGATGGCTGCATCCACATCCTGAAGGATGCGTACATGAAGAACTCGGCGCAGGAGTTCATCCGCATGCTGAGCCAGAGCACCAGCATCCTCGCCAACTTCGCGCTCAAGGATATTCTGAGATAGAATCGGGAAAGGATAGAAAGAATAAAATGAAATAAAGGGAAGATTGTAATTCAATCTAAAAAGGCTGTCTCCGACTTGATTGCGGAGGCAGCCTTCATTTTTTTTCTAATAAAAGTTCTTGCTCTTTAAAATTGAGAATGCATTATTTCTTTCGGGCGATAATGATGGTTACACCAGCCAGGATAGCAAGGATGCCGATGGCAAGCTGGAAGGAGAAACTCTCGCCGAAGATACAGACGCCGATGATAACTGCCGTTACAGGCTCCAACGCTCCCATGATGGCAGCAGGAGTACTGCCGATGAGATTGATGGAAATCGTCATGAAGAAGAGCGACAGTACCGTTGGCAACAACGCCAGCTGGACAGCATAGAGCCAATGCATAGGAGTCTGCAGCATCTGAATCTTCTCGCCTGCAATAAACGAATAGATGAACATCGTGATGAGTCCGAACAACAGGATGTAAAAGGTGAACTTGATATTCGACATTCCCGGATTCTTCCATTGGTTCACGGAGATGATGTAGAGCGCATAGAGCAGGGAAGAACACATCACCAGCGCAAAACCAGCCGTGCTCAACTTATCGTTTCCATCGCCCTGATAGAGCAAGCCCACACCCGATACAGCCAGGAGGATAGCCAGGGTGGTGGACCACGTCACCTTCTCATGGAAGAATACCGTCATCAGAATCGCCGTCATGATTGGATAGACGAAGAGGATGGTACTGGCAATACCTGCCGCCATGTAGTGGAAACTCACATAGAGCGTGGCGGAAGAAAGAGAGAACATGCAACCCAGCGTAGCGAGTCGGATCAAGTGTCCCCACTTTACCTTGAAACTCTCCTTGCGGAACAGCATCACCACGGCAAACATCACCACAGCCAGGAGATAGCGGTAGATGAGTACCGAACTGGAATTGAATCCATCCCCATAAAGTTCCAACGTACCCAAAGGATTGGTACCATAACACACGGCGGCTACAACACCCGCCGCAAAGCCCTTAACTTTATTACTGCTTGTCATTGAACTAAAAATGCTTTTTTATTTTACTAAGTTTTTTCTTATACCTTATTATATAATATCATTTCTTTCGAGAATCTATTCTGAGAATCAATATCGAGAATCTATTCTGAGAATTTGTTTCGCGCTGCAAAAGTACGGCATTTTTTCGAGATAAACTAACAAAATCGTATAAATCTCTTGCCATCTTTGAGAAAATCAGCCCGATTCTTGCTCTTTATCAAAATAAATCGTATCTTTGCAAAGATTATGTAGCAAAGCAGAAATCAATATGATACTAAACAATAAACATTTGTAACTATGGAACAAATTAAAAACGATCAGCTCACCGTTGAAATTTCAGCGCACGGAGCAGAACTCAAGAGCATCAAGGATGCTGATGGTAACGAATATCTCTGGGATGGCGACAAGGAATTCTGGGGCGGCCAGTCTCCTCTCCTTTTCCCTATCGTTGGCGGATTGTGGAAGGGCGTTTATCGCATCGGCGACAAGGAGTACACCCTGCCACGTCACGGCTTCGGCAAACTCGTAGATTTCAAGCTCGTTGGCAAGACCGGCGACCGTCTTACCTTCGCCCTCATCGACAACGAGGAGACCTTCGAGAACTATCCATTCCACTTCAACCTCGCCGTTTCCTATCGCCTTGCCGGCAATGAACTCCACGTTATCTGGCACGTTGAGAATACCGACGACAAGGTAATCTACTTCCAGATTGGCGGTCACCCTGCATTCAAGGTACCAGGCTGCAAGAAGGGAGAGAAGCTGAAGGCTTTCCTCAAGCTCGACAACGAGGCTCCTACCCGTCTCTTCGCTACCATCGGAGGCTGCATCGACCCTAACGCTCGCGAGACGGTCCAGACCGACAACGGAATCCTGGAGGTAACCGACGAATCATTCGCAGACGATGCCTACATCTTCGACAAGAGTCAGGTGAAGCAGATTTCCCTGCTCAACGAGAAGGGCGAGCCACACGTAACAGTAGAGTTCAAGACTCCTGCCGTAGGTGTCTGGAATCCGGGCAACCACGCTCCATTCGTCTGCATCGAACCTTGGTTCGGTACCTGCGACTGGGCAGAATACACCGGCGAATTCAAGGATAAGTACATGATGAACAGCCTGCAGCCAGGTGCCAGCTTCATGAGTGAATACATCATCAGAATCGAAAAATAATGGAAGAAAAAGATAATTTGCAGCTCCCCGAGAACGCATTCCGCGAACTCAAGGACGGGGAGGAATACAAGCCGCTGATGTCGCCAGACAAGGTTTATCCTGAGGTAAACGGATGGTCGGTGACCTGGGGTATCGTGATGGCCGTCATCTTCTCTGCCGCCGCAGCCTATCTGGGCTTGAAGGTGGGTCAGGTATTCGAGGCAGCCATCCCTATCGCCATCATCGCCGTGGGCGTAAGTACCGCCACCAAGCGAAGCAAGGCGCTGGGCGAGAACGTCATCATCCAGAGCATCGGAGCCTGCTCGGGTGCCGTAGTGGCAGGAGCCATCTTCACCCTGCCAGCCATCTACATCCTGCAGGCAAAATACCCGGAGATGACGACTTCGTTTATGAAAATCTTCATGGCTTCTGCCCTGGGAGGCGTGTTGGGAATCCTGTTCCTCATTCCTTTCCGCAAGTACTTCGTAAGCGACATGCACGGAAAATATCCGTTCCCTGAAGCTACAGCCACCACGCAGGTGCTGGTGAGCGGAGCCAAGGGAGGCGACCAGGCTAAGCCCCTGCTCATCGCCGGACTGGTGGGTGGTCTTTACGATTTCATCGTAGCCAGTCTGGGATGGTGGAACGAGAACTTCACCTCTCGTGTGGTAAGTCTGGGATGCGACCTTGCCGACAAGGCGAAGCTCGTGTTCAAGGTGAACACAGGTGCAGCCGTATTGGGATTGGGTTACATCATCGGATTGAAATACGCATTCTTCACCTGCCTGGGTTCGCTCGTGGTATGGTGGCTGATTGTGCCAGGCATGAGCGTCATCTTCCACGACAGCGTGCTCAGCGCCTGGGATCCTAGCATCGTGAAGGCCGTGGGTGCGATGAGTCCGGAGGAAATCTTCCGTGCCTACGCCCGCAGCATCGGTATCGGCGGTATCGCCATGGCAGGTATCATCGGCATCATCAAGAGCTGGGGCATCATCAAGAGCGCCGTAGGACTTGCCGCCAAGGAGCTGAAGGGCAAGAGCGATGTGGATGAGAACGTGAAGCGTACCCAGCGCGACATTTCTTTCAAGATCATCGCCATCGGTTCACTCGTCACCATCCTCATCACCTTCCTCTTCTTCTGGTTTGGTGTGATGGATGGCAATCTGCTCTTCGCCGTCATCGCCATCCTGCTGGTGGCAGCCATCGCCTTCCTCTTCACCACCGTGGCAGCCAATGCCATCGCCATCGTGGGTTCCAACCCTGTATCGGGAATGACCCTGATGACGCTCATCTTCGCCTCTGTGGTGATGGTGGCAGTAGGTTTGCGAGGTCCTGGCGGAATGCTTGCCGCCCTGATTATGGGTGGTGTGGTTTGTACCGCTCTCTCTGTGGCAGGTTCGTTCATTACCGACCTGAAGATTGGTTACTGGCTGGGCACTACGCCTAAGAAGCAGGAGGGATGGAAATTCCTCGGCACCCTGGTGAGTGCTGCTACCGTAGGCGGCGTGATGATGCTGCTCAACGAGACCTACGGATTTGCTTCCGGTTCTCTGGCTGCTCCTCAGGCGAATGCGATGGCTGCGGTCATCGACCCGCTGATGAATGGTGTGGGTGCACCTTGGGTTCTCTACGGCATCGGAGCCGTGATTGCCATCGTGCTCACTTACTTCAAGATTCCAGCCCTGGCTTTTGCCCTGGGTATGTTTATTCCATTGGAGCTGAACGTTCCGCTGCTGGTAGGTGGCGCCATCAACTGGTATGTTACTTCACGCAGCAAGGATGCCAAGGTGAATGCGGAGCGTGGCGAGAAGGGTACGCTCATCGCCAGCGGTTTCATCGCCGGTGGAGCCTTGATGGGTGTGGTCAGCGCCCTGCTGAAGTTTGGCGGCATAGAGGCCAGCATCGCAGAAAGCTGGTGGGCGAACCCAATGTCAGAGGTTTGCTCGCTCATCGCCTACATCTGCCTGATAGGTTTCTTTATCAGAGCCACCAAGAAATAATCAGATTCAGAAAGAATAATCTGATTAAAAAGAATAAAAACAAAAAAGAGAACATCGCGTTTTGCAATGTTCTCTTTTTCTTTTTTTATCCCATTCCCGTTTATCCCATTTCAGCAAATTCGGCAGGTTTCATGCCAAACTGCTTCTGGAAACATTTTGTAAAATAGCTAGGACTGCTGAAGCCCACCATATAGCTCACTTCGGAATAATAAGCCACTTTCAAAAACACTCTTCACTCTTCACCGAAAGGGCATAAATACCTGTAACTTAAAAACTTGCACAGGTGAAGAGCTTACGCCACTCTTCACCACTCTTCACCCGGAGCCGCTTACCGAAAAATCTGTGTAAATCTATGAAATCTGTGGGACATAAAAAAAGTGGTTTCAGCCCCCCAACCGAACAGGGCGAGCTTCCGTTTCAATTCCGTGCGCAATCCGAAGGTGAAGAGTGGTGAAGAGTGGTACGTAACTCTTCACCTCTCGCAACCCCAGTGTTTATCGGGGGTTCAGCCGATTTGGTGAAGAGTGAAGAGTAAAAAGAAGAGTGGTGCTTTTATAAAAAAAATCCCGACGTATCGTTTTGTGCCTGGCAATGGCAAGTTATTGCCCTGGTAAGGGGCAATGTTGTGCCATAGTGAGGCAATAAGCGCTACAAGCCGTTTTACACATCGTCAGTACCAACATAGCGACCTCTCAGTAACGTCTTTGCGCCTTGTAAGTACTATCGTTGCAGCATCGGTTTTACATAAAAAGTCTTCGGAGTAACCTTTACTTGTTGCCGGAAGAAATAATAAAAACAATGCCGGGCCATCTTTTTCAAGATGCACCCGGCATTTTTTCTTTCATCCGATAGCGAATTCAAAAAAATATCCGTATCTTTGCAGCAGTTTTTAAATACAAAGAAAAATGAAAAAAGCAATATTCTCTTTGCTCCTCATGGCAGCATCTGTCATCGGAGCCAGCGCTCAGGGCAGCGCAACAACAGCCCAGAACCCACAGGATGTGGATGTACTCTATGCCAAGAATCTCCTGGCTGCAGGAACAGAGGCCCCAGCCTTCCCTGCTCTCAAGAAGGGAACATGGACGGTATTGGATTTCTGGGCTACCTGGTGTCCTGATTGCCGTAGAGAGATTCCTACCGTCAAGGAGATGTTCCAGAAGTACGGCACCCGTGCCAAGTTCATCGGTGTATCCATGGATACCGACAAGCAGAAGCTCGACAACTACACCCAGGCAAACGGCGTGGAATGGGAGCAGTACAGCGAGTTCAAGAAATGGAAGGAAACCCAGATTTCCAAGGATTACAAGATTTCCTGGCTTCCTACCATGTATCTCATCAACCCGGAGGGCAAGGTAGTATATACCACCGTACTCGCAGAGCGCATGGCAAAGAAACTGACAGAAATCTTCCCAGAGAAGTAAGAAAGAAAAATGGCAACCGAATTATTTCCGGTTGCCATTTTTTTTGAGATGACATAGCAAAACGCTATTTCTTCCTCAAACTTTCGCGGTATTTCAATGGCGACATGTGGAGATGCTCCCTCACATACTTGCCAAAGAAAGATGTGTTGGAGAAACCAAGAATGCCTGAAATCTCCTTGATGGTCTTCGAGGTGGAACGGAGGAGATAAGTGATGTCTGCAAGCGTATATTCCGTAATCCACTCTATCGCCGTCTTGCCCGAATGGCGCTTGCAGATGATGGAGAGATACTTCGGAGTGATACAGAGCTTGCGGGCGAAATTCTCCACCGGCTGATGCTTCACCTCCGCCTGCTGCAACAGCTCCAGAAACTGATCGAAAAGTTCGCTAGAACTGGAATTCAGCTCCTCCTTCGGCATATCCTCCAGCAGCATGTTGCTCACCGCCAGGAGCGCACTCTTCAAGAGCGTCTCCACAATCTCTCGGCGATAAGGCTTCCACGAAGTGCGCTCGCAGAACGACGGATCCAGGCACAGACGCACCAGATCGGTGAACTTGGCATAGAATACCATATCCACCTCGTTCATCTTCAGCACAGACACCTTGCTCACATACATCGCCCGATTCCATACCGAAATATGAGAACGAAGGATATTCAGCATGCCGTGATTGCTCACACACATCGCCGTGCACGCAAAATCGCCCGACACTTCCACGATGTCGAGTGTAGAGTTGGGAGGACAGATAAAGATATCGCCCTTCTCTACCAAGAGGATATTGCCATTATACTCTACTTTCAGACTGCCGCGCAAGCAAGATGCTATCATGTTCATCTGCAATCTCACGGGGTCAGGGTTCTGCAACACCTTGACATTGTCTATGATCAGGATGTCTTCGTCGAGATAACTGGCAGAAATCTCTGCGCTCTGTGCAAATTCGCCTTCCTCTACGCGCTGTTTAAAATCCTTCAGTTCCTGTTTTGCCATAATTCTTATTTTATATCCACTCCGGAAACCATGGTTTCTAGAATGCCTCACGATACTTATTCTCGTCCTTATCTTCGAGCATAGAGAGATAGCTCTGATAGCGGCTGGCAGCAATATAATGCTCCTCCACAGCCTTGATGACGGCACAGCCCGGTTCGTGGGTGTGGGTACAGTCGGAGAACTTGCAGTTCTGCGAAAACTTGAAAATTTCCTTGAAATAGCTGGTGAGTTCCTCCTTCTCTATATCAAAGGTACCGAAGCCCTTGATGCCCGGAGTATCAATGAGATAGCCCCCTTCCGGCAGTTCCAGCATCTCGCTGAAGGTGGTGGTATGCATACCGCTGTTATGCGCCTCGCTGATTTCGGCGGTGCGCTGTCCGGCATCCGGAATGAGCTGGTTGATGAGGGTTGACTTGCCTACGCCACTGTTGCCGCTGAGCAGCGACTTCTTGTCTCGGATGAGCGGACGCAACTCATCTACGCCCTCACCGGTAGCAGCCGAAATCTCTACACACTGGTAACCAATGGTCTCATAGAGGGTGCGCATCATTTTCTCGTAGCGCAGCTCTTCTTCGGTTAGAAGGTCGCACTTGTTGAACACGATGATGACGGGCACTCTGTATGCCTCGGCTCCAGCCAGGAATCGGTCGATGAAGGTGGTGGAAGTCTCAGGGTAATTCACGGTAACCACAAGCAGTGCCTGATCGAGATTAGCCGCAAGGATGTGACTCTGCTTGCTGAGGTTGGGTGATTTACGGATGATATAGTTCTGGCGGTCTTCGATGGAAGAGATGAACGCCGTGCCCTCCTGGTTGGTGATGAGCTGCACATAGTCGCCCACAGCCACAGGATTGGTGCTGCGGATGCCCTTCAATCGGAAATTGCCCTTGATTTTGCTTTCAATCAGCTGGCCATCGTCAGTCTTGACGGTGTACCAGCTGCCTGTATTCTTAATAACGAGTCCTCTCATTATCACATATTAATAATGTAAGTCTGATAAACATGACGTCTTTCTAGACAGTCATGATTTCCTTTTCCTTCTCGTCCATCAAACCTTCGAGCTGCTTGATGTACTTGTCGTGAAGCTTCTGCAAATCATTCTCTGCATCCTTCTCCAAGTCCTCAGAAAGACCATCCTTGATAGCCTTCTTCAGCTTCTCCTTGATTTCCTGACGCACGTTGCGAACCTCAATCTTGGCACGCTCCGCAATCTTGTTGCACTGCTTAACCAGTTCCTTACGGCGCTCACCAGTAGGCTGAGGGATTCCGAGGCGTACGATTTCACCGTTGTTCTCTGGTGTAATACCCACGCCACTGTCCATGATAGCCTTCTCGATATCCTTGATAGCCTTCTTGTCCCAAGGGCGGATGGCGATGGTGCGGGCATCTGGAGTGGTTACGGTAGCCACCTGGTTCAATGGAACCATGCTGCCATAGCTGTTAACACGCACGCCGTCGAGGATAGCCACGTTGGCGCGACCAGCACGAATATGAGAGAGCTCTTCTGCGAGATACATTGCAGCCATCTCCATACGCTCTGCTGCAGAATTCAAAGTTTCTTTTACGTCGATCATAGTCTGTATATATTTTTTTGTTTATTATTTTATTAATTCCAATCGTTTCAGTTCTTCGCCCACATAGTTGGTGAGTTCCACAAACTGCTGGATGCTGAGCTGCTCAGGGCGCTTGGTCATGATGTCGGTGGTGTAGAAATCCTCACGTGGGGTTACACCCGGGAACATCTGCTTGAGGCTTACTCGGAGCATCTTGCGGCGCTGGCTGAACACGGTCTTCACCAGTCGCTTGAAGAGTTTCTCATCACATCCCAGATCGGTCACCTCGTTACGGGTCATGCGGATGACGGCACTCTTCACCTTTGGCGGTGGATTGAACACGCCCTCATCTACGGTGAAGAGATACTCCACATCATACCATGCCTGGATGAGTACGCTGAGGATACCATACGCCTTGTTGCCCGGCTCGGAAGCCATGCGCAAAGCCACCTCTCGCTGAATCATACCCGTGCAGCAAGGAATGAGATCCTTGTAATCGAGCATCTTGAAGAAGATCTGCGAAGAGATATCGTATGGATAGTTGCCCGTGAGCACGAACTGCTTTCCATCGAATATCTGGTTGAGATCCATCCTCAGGAAATCCTCTCCGATAATGTTATCCTTCAGTGTCGGGAAATTCTCGTGGAGATATGCTACCGACTCAGAATCGATTTCCACCGCCTTTACCGGGCGAGGCTTCTCTACGAGATATTGGGTAAGAACGCCCATACCCGGTCCGATTTCAAGAACAGGTATATCAGGGCAGGCATCCACCGTGTCGGCGATGCGCTTGGCTATGTTGAGGTCAGTAAGGAAGTGCTGACCTAGATTTTTCTTTGGCTTTACAGCTTTCATACGTTCTATACGATATTGATATATTTATTTTGCAAAAATACGATTATTTTTTGAGAAATCACCCCTTGAATGCTTTTTTTTTCATCTTTTATATAAAAAAGAGGAAATAAAAAGGAGTCTAACCGTTTATTTATGCTAAAAATATGCGAAAGTAGTGCCATATAAGCGATAAAAGTGTTACCTTTGCAGCTATGATGGAAAAGAAAAAGATAGCAAACAATATTTGGCAGGTGGCACTCTCCTTGTTTCTGGGCGGTGCCATCCTCTATTGGATGTATCGCGGATTCGATTTCAAGCAGGTGGAGGAGGTACTGCTCCACAAGATGAGCTGGACCTGGATGCTGCTGTCGTTCCCCTTCGGTATCTCGGCACAACTCTTCAGAGGATGGAGATGGAAGCAGGCGCTGGAGCCCATCGGCGAAAAGTCGCGCAGCAGCGTAAGCATCAACTCCATATTCCTCTCGTATGCCCTGAGCCTCGTCATCCCCCGCTCGGGTGAATTTGCAAGATGTGCCGTACTGAAGAGATGGGACGGCGTTTCGTTTCCGAAAGCACTGGGTACCGTGGTGACCGAGAGAGCCATCGACTCGCTGCTCGTACTACTTATCACAGGATTGGTGTTCCTGATGCAGATTCCCGTCTTCCTGAACTTCTTCGACAAGACGGGCACGAGCATGGACAGCATCCTGGGCAACTTCACAGCCACAGGATACCTGGTTACCGCCATCTGCGGCATCGCCGTACTCTTCCTGGCTCACATACTGCTCAAGAAACTGGCTATATATAATAAGGTGAAAGCTACGCTGAGCGGACTCTGGCAGGGAGTAATCTCGCTGAAGGGCGTGAGAAACGTACCGCTCTACATCGCCTTCACCCTGGGCATCTGGCTGAGCTACTTCCTGCACTATTATCTCACCTTCCAGTGCTTTGAATCTACGAGCCATCTCAATCTGATGTGCGGACTGGTGACCTTCATCGTGGGAAGCATAGCTGTAATCGTACCTACACCCAATGGAGCGGGTCCATGGCATTTCGCAGTGAAGACAATGCTCATCCTCTATGGCATCCAGCAGAACGACGCCCTCTACTTCGTGCTCATCGTTCACTCCGTACAGACCCTGCTCGTCATCCTGCTGGGCATCTACGGATGGATAGCACTGGCGTTTACGAAGAAGCATAACATTCAAAAACAAATAGAACATTAACAATTTAAATAAAGATATTATGGCTGACATTAAGAATCTTAGTCCAGTGGAAATCTGGCGAAATTTCGACAAGTTGACACAAGTTCCACGTCCATCAGGACATTTGGAGAAAATTCAGGCTTATTTGCTCGACTGGGCAAAGGAAGCTGGCGTAGAAGCTTTCCAGGATGCTGCCGGAAACATCGTGATGCGCAAACCTGCTACTCCAGGCATGGAGAACAGAAAGGGTGTTATCATGCAGGCACACATGGATATGGTGCCTCAGAAGGCTCCTGAAAGCAACCACGACTTCGAGAACGACCCAATCGAGACCATCATTGACGGAGACTGGGTACGTGCCAATAAGACCACTCTGGGTAGCGACGACGGTCTGGGTGTAGCTACCATCATGGCAGTGATGGAGGCTAAGGACCTGCAGCACGGACCAGTAGAGGGTCTGATCACTGCAGATGAGGAGACAGGTATGTTTGGTGCCAATGGTCTTCCTGAGGGCGAGTTGAACGGTGACATCCTCCTGAACCTCGATACAGAGGTATGGGGCGAGTTCGTAATCGGCAGCGCCGGCGGTATCGACATTACAGCAACACTCGACTATAAAGAGGTAGAGACAGACAAGGAAGATGCAGCCGTGAAGGTTACCCTGAAGGGATTGAAGGGCGGTCACTCCGGCATCGAGATCAATGAAGGCAGAGCCAACGCCAACAAGTGCATGGTTCGCTTCGTACGCGAGGCTATCTCTGAGCTCGATGCACGTCTGGCCTCATGGCAGGGCGGCAACATGCGCAATGCCATCCCATTCCAGGCACAGGTAGTACTCACCCTGCCAAAGGAGAACGTAGAGGCACTGAACGACATGGTAGCCGACTGGAAGGACGAGATCTGCGATGAGTTCAACGGCATCGAAAACATCGAGAACATTGAATTCTTCACCGAGAACGTAGAGACTCCAGCTACAGAGGTTCCTGCAGAGATTCAGGACAACCTGGTAGATGCCATCTATGCCTGCCACGACGGCGTATTGCGTATGGCTCCATCTATGCCAGGCATCGTAGAGACATCTTCTAACCTCGCCATCATCGAGATTGGCGGTGGCAAGGCTGCCATCAAGATTCTGGCCCGTTCAAGCCACGAGTACTACAAGATGTATCTCGCTACCATGATGGAGAGCTGCTTCAACATGGCTGGCATGAAGGTAGAGTTCAGCGGCGCTTACGGCGGCTGGAACCCTAACCCTAAGAGCGACATCCTGGAGCATGTACTGAAGGTTTACAAGGAGCAGAACGGCAAGGATGGCGTAGTACAGGCTGTTCACGCAGGTTTGGAGTGCTCTATCATCCTGGGCAAGTATCCTCACCTCGATGTAGTTTCATTTGGCCCTACATTGCTCAGCCCTCACACAGCCAATGAGCGTTGCCAGATTAGCTGCGTAGCTCCTTTCTGGAACCTGATGAAGCAGCTCCTGGCTGAGATTCCTGCTAAATAAGAAACAAGAAATTACAAAAAGATGAAAAAAGAAAGCCGAGAAAGAAATTTCTCGGCTTTTTTGTTCCTTTTCTCAATTAAAATCATTACCTTTGCAGGCGATTTGGCAAGAACTGTAAAACTGCGAAGAACAGAATACAGAAAAGCTTGCAGATGTTTCATTAAATAACAACCAAAATGGACGATTATCACGCGGAGAACAATAACGAATTGTAAGGCGTGGAGATTCAGCAACCGTAAGCCCACAAGAAGGGCGCAACCCAATGCTCATCTCCATACCCAAACCTTTTATTATTTGGAGATTAGCAAACAATGAAGACTTTCTGGAATATCGATAAGAATCTGACTGCACTCAATGAGTGGCAGCCAAACTGTTGGGTACAGGTAACATGTCCAACCGATGAAGACCAGCGACTGCTGGAAGAAGAATTCAAGATCCCTGATTATTTCCTTTCAGATATCAGCGATACCGATGAGCGTGCCCGCTACGAATACGACGACGGTTGGATGCTCATCATCCTCCGTATCCCTTACGTCAAGGAAATACGCAGCCGCACCCCATATACCACAGTGCCGCTAGGCATCATCCACAAGCGCGACGTAACCATTACCGTATGCTTCTACGAAACCAATATGATGATAGACTTCGTAAGCTATCAGCAGAAACGCGGCGAAGGATTCACCGACTATGTGGATATGATATTCCGACTCTTCCTCTCTTCTGCCGTATGGTATCTGAAACGACTCAAACAGATCAATTCACTCATCGAGAAGGCAAAGAGAAATCTTGACCACGGCGTGAACAACGAGAGCCTGATAGGCCTGAGCCGCCTGCAGGACTCCCTCACCTACTTCACCACTTCTATCCGAGGCAACGAAACCCTGCTCTCGAAACTGAAGTTCAAGCTGCAGGTGGATGAGCTGGATGCTGACCTGATCGAGGACGTAAACATCGAGATGACGCAGGCTAGGGAAACCACCAGTATCTACTCCGACATTCTGGAATCTACGATGGATACCTACTCGAGCATCATCAACAACAATATGAACACCACGATGCGTACCCTCACCAGTATCAGTATCGTCATGATGTTGCCAACGCTGATTTCATCCTTGTTCGGTATGAACCTGATCAACGGCATGGAAGAGAGTCCTTACGGATTCGCCTTCGCCCTGGTGCTCTCGTTCATCGTCTCAGGCTTAAGCTGGGGCTTCCTGAGATACAAGCGACTGTTATAAATATTGGAACAATTATAGCTGGAAAATGCAGCCCTAAGGGCTTCTATTGTTATAAAAGTATAAAAAATCGAATATCTTGACTAGATATTCGATTTTTTTGTTTAAGTTTGCAGAATTAATATAATAAATATTTTTGTGGGTCGAATCGTCTAAGACGACTACCGGCCAAAGAAACTCGAATCATAAACTAAACAAAGTGACATGATGGACTCTCAAGAAAACGCTCTGTTGCAGCAGAGCACCCTGGATCCTGCCAAGAAGGCATACGCCACCAAGCAGGAAGTACTCGAAAGAGTAAAAGAAATTGCTCATAGTGCAGAAGTTCCTAACAAAGAGGAGCTTGATATGCTGAAGACAATTTTCTACAAGATTCATCTCGCAGAAAGAGATGCGCAGACAAAAGAGTATCTCGCAGCAGGTGGTGATCCTGAAAAGTATGTTCTCTTACCAGATGACACAGAAGAAGCCTTCAAGGCCGAAATGCAGATTATCAAGGAAAAGAGAGCCAAGATCTTCCTTCAGCAGGAAGAGGAAAAGCAGGAAAACCTTGCGAAGAAACTTGAGATTATCGAAAAGATCAAAGCAATGACCACTTCGCCAGAAGAGGCCAACAAATCATATCAGGAATTCAAGACCCTGCAGCAGGAATGGAAGGAAATCAAGACTATCCCTGCTGACAAGGCAAATGAGGTATGGAAGAACTACCAGCTCTACGTGGAGCAGTTCTACGACCTCCTGAAACTCAACAACGAGGCTCGCGAATACGACTTCAAGAAGAATCTTGAGGCAAAGACTAAGCTCTGCGAGGCTGCCGAAAAGCTCGCAGAAGAGCCAGATGTAATCTCAGCCTTCCACCAGTTGCAAGACCTGCACCAGGAATACCGCGAAATCGGTCCTGTAGCAAAAGAGCTGCGCGAGGAAATCTGGACCCGCTTCAAGAACGCAAGTACCGTAATCAACAAGAAGCACCAGCAGCACTTCGAGGATCTGCGTGCCAAGGAGGAGGAGAATCTTGCCAACAAGACTGCCCTCTGCGAAAAGATTGAGGCTATCAATCTGAAGGAGAAGAAGCAGGCTTCCGATTGGGAGGATGCTACCAAGGCTATCATCGAGATTCAGGGTGAATGGAAGAAGATAGGCTTTGCTCCTCAGAAGATGAACGTGAAAATCTTCGAGCGCTTCCGCATCGCCAACGACGAATTCTTCAGCAAGAAGGCTGAATTCTTCAAGAATATCAAGAGCCAGTATGCAGAGAATCTCGAGAAGAAACAGAAACTCGTGGAGAAGGCTAAGCAGTTGGCAGATAGCACTGAGTGGAAGAAGACCGGCGACAAGCTGATCCAGATGCAGAGAGAATGGAAAAACATCGGCTACGTGCCTCGCAAGCAGGGCGACCAGCTCTGGAAGGAATTCCTCGGCGCATGCAACAAGTTCTTCGATGCACGCAACAAGCTGAACGCCGGTGCACGCAGCGAGGAGCATGCCAACCTGGACAAGAAGCGTGAGATCATCGCCAAGCTCAACGAGTTGGTTGAGAACGCCGGCGAGCACTTGCAGAAGAATATGCAGGACCTCATCGCAGAGTACAACGCTGTAGGTCACGTACCATTCAAGGAGAAAGACAAGGTTTACCAGGAGTATCACGAAGTGATGGACAAGCTCTACAAGACCTTACGTTCCAACAATGCCAAGCGCCATATCCACAACTTCAAGAACAACCTCAAGAATGTTGCCGAGAAAGGTGTCAACGCATTAGACAACGAACGTGGCAGACTGTTGCGACGCTACGACCAGCTGCGCGCTGAGATTACTACCTACGAGAACAACCTCGGCTTCCTCAATGCTGCCAGCAAGAAGGGTAATAGCCTGGTAGAGGAAATGAACCGCAAGGTAGAAAAGCTCAAAGAAGACTTAAAGCTCGTAAAAGAGAAAATCAAGGCTATTGATGCAGAGAACAAATAAAAGATTTTATTGAAATCAAATAAGAGGGTGTGCCATAAGTCCATGACACACCCTCTTTTCTTTTGAAGAACATAGTAGAATGCAAAGTTCTCCCTCAATCTCCAAAAGGTAAATATACGAAAAAAGCATCTTTCGAAATGAAAGATGCTCTCTAGTTGGGATACCCGGACTCGAACCAGGAATGACAGGACCAGAATCTGTAGTGTTACCATTACACCATATCCCAATTTTACTTTTAAGAAGAATGCCTGAATGATGAAGTTGGGATACCCGGACTCGAACCAGGAATGACAGGACCAGAATCTGTAGTGTTACCATTACACCATATCCCAATATCATTGCAATCTCAAGCATATTGTTTCTCAATTGCGGGTGCAAAGGTACAACATTTTTTTGAATCACCAAAATTTTTCAGCACTTTTTTCTAAAAAATCTCAATTTTTTCTGTTTTCTATGGCTTTTTCGGGTATTTAGCGTATCTTTGTACCATAATTACATATAATAAGGTAGTAAATAAAGAAAATAAAAAAATAAAGAAAGATTAAATGAACACAGTTAAACAACTCGTAGAGACTATTAAGGAAGGAATACAGGAGAAAAAAGGTCAAGACATCGTTATCGCCGACCTCAGTGAAATGGATGGCACCATCGCCAAATATTTCATCATCTGCCAGGGTGGATCACCTACACAGGTAGAAGCCATCGCAGAATCAGTGGGCGACATGTGCCGCAAGAACCTTGGCGAGAAGCCGGTGAATGTGGCAGGTCTGGGCAACGACCAGTGGGTGGCTATGGACTTTGTGGATGTTCTCGTTCACATCTTCCTGCCAGAGGTACGCGCCTATTACGACCTGGAGCATCTCTGGGCAGACGCCAAGCTTACCCATATTCCGAATCTCGACTAATTCCCAAGAATGCCGAACATGGCAGCAGACTCTACAGATGCTTCAAGAACGGCATTAAGAAAGATGATGCACTAAAACAGCGCATCAAGAGAGAAAAAAAGAGCATACATCAAATAGAAATAAACAATAACAATGGAACAAAGCAACAACTTCAATAATCCTGGCGGAGGAAAAGGTCCGAAGATGCCTAGGTTTAACATGAATTGGCTCTACACCATTATCCTCATCGCCCTCATCGCTTTGTTTTTCAGTGGCGGTGGTGATGCCTTGGGCGGAAGCGCAGCCAAGGAAGCCACCTATACCGAATTCAAACAATATGTAGATAAGGGATACGTGCTGAGCGTAGTAGCCAACAAGACGGAAAGTACTCTCAAGATATATATCAACCCGAAATATACGAGAGATGTCTATAAAATGAGCGCCCAGAGCGTAGGACCGAATCCTTACGTCAAGGTACAGTTCGGATCGATCGACGAGGTAGATCGCTACGCTAACGAAATGGTGAAGGAGAAGAAAATCCGTTCCTTCAGTTACGATAACCAGAAGAGCAATGATTTCTGGAATCTCGTAATGAGCGTTGCCCCTCTCCTCCTCTTCTTCCTCTTCATCTACTGGATGTCGGGCAGAATGGGAAGCGGCATGAGCAACATGGGCGGCGGCATCTTCAATGTAGGTAAGAGCAAGGCAAAGATGTACGAGAAGGGAAATTCCCTGGGAATCACCTTCAAGGATGTTGCCGGACAGGAAGGTGCCAAGCAGGAAGTAGAGGAAATCGTGGAATTCCTCAAGAATCCGCAGAAATATACCGATCTGGGTGGTAAGATTCCTAAGGGCGCATTGCTCGTTGGTCCTCCAGGAACCGGTAAGACTCTCCTGGCAAAGGCTGTAGCTGGCGAAGCTGGCGTACCATTCTTCTCCATGAGCGGTTCAGACTTCGTAGAGATGTTCGTCGGCGTGGGTGCATCGCGCGTCCGCGACCTCTTCCGCCAGGCAAAGGAGAAGGCTCCTTGCATCATCTTCATCGATGAGATCGATGCTGTGGGCCGTGCCCGCAGCAAGAACCCGGCAATGGGCGGAAACGACGAGCGAGAGAACACGCTCAACGCCCTGCTTACAGAGATGGACGGTTTCGGTACCAATAGTGGTGTCATCATTCTGGCAGCTACCAACCGTGTAGATATGCTCGACAGCGCCCTGCTCCGCGCAGGCCGTTTTGACCGAGAAATCCACGTAGATCTCCCTGGCTTGAACGAGCGTAAGGCAATCTTCCTGGTTCACCTCAAGCCTATCAAGATAGATGACACTGTAGACGTGGACCTCCTGGCTCGCCAGACCCCTGGCTTCTCGGGTGCTGATATTGCAAATGTATGTAACGAGGCTGCCCTCATCGCTGCCCGCCACGACAAAAAGGCGGTATGCAAGCAGGATTTCCTTGATGCCGTAGATAGAATCGTAGGCGGACTGGAGAAGAAGACCAAGGTGATGACTGCCGATGAGAAACGAAGCATCGCACTCCATGAGGCAGGCCATGCAACCATCTCCTGGTTCTGCCAGTATGCCAATCCACTCATCAAGGTTACGATCGTGCCTCGTGGTCAGGCACTCGGAGCAGCCTGGTATCTCCCTGAGGAGCGACAGATTACCACCAAGGAGCAGATGCTCGATGAGATGTGCTCGCTGATGGGTGGACGTGCAGCCGAGGAACTCTTCACCGGTCATATTTCTTCCGGTGCGATGAACGATCTGGAACGCGCGACCAAGAGTGCGTACGGAATGGTGGCTTATCTGGGCATGAGCAAGACATTGCCAAATATCTGCTATTACAACCAGAACGAGTATTCATTCCAGCGTCCATACTCAGAGACTACAGCCCGCGAGATAGACAAGGAGGTTCTGCAGATGGTGAACGAGCAATACACCCGTGCCAAGAACATCCTGATGGAGCACAAGGAGGGTCACAACGCCCTTGCCGAGCTGCTGATTCAAAAAGAGGTGATTATGGCCGAAGACGTGGAGCACATTTTCGGCAAGCGTCCTTGGCTGAGCCGTTCTCAGGAAATCATGGAGGACGAACAGCCTAAGATTGATGATGCCGTAAAGGATATGCCTGAGGTTCAGGCAGCCATCAAGGAGCACGAAGAGGCAAAGAAAGCTTCGAAGGAGGAGGCTGAAGAGAATACTTCAGAGAAAGCTTCCGCAAAGGTTTCTGAGGATGCAGAAGAGAAGGGTTCCGAAAAAACTTCAGATGATGCTTCTGAGAAGGGTTTCGAGAAAGCTTCTGAAAACAAGAAAAATAACGAATAAAAAGCAAGACCATGACTGAGAAACAAAAGAATCTAGTAATTAGATCCATCACAGGCGTACTCTTCGTTGTGTGTATGGTATCTTGCTTCCTGAATCCTAGGGCGATGGTATTCCTGTTCGCCCTGATTACAGGCCTAAGCATCTGGGAGTACTGCGGACTGGTGAACCAAAAGGAAGACGTAATCGTCAACCGATTCATTACCACCGTGGCAGGAGTATATTTTTTCCTTGCCGTAGCTGGATTCCGCACAGGTATCGTGGGCAACTTCGTGGTATTCGTACCATACTTGCTCACCATCATCTACCTCTTCATCGGAGGGCTCTATACAGCCAACAAGAACGCCATCAACGACTGGGCTTACACCATGCTTTCGCAGATGTACATTGCCCTGCCATTCTCGATGATCAACGTGTTGGCTTTTGAGACTTCGGCATTCGACGGGCAGATACATTATGATATGCTTTTGCCTCTGAGCGTATTCATCTTCCTCTGGACCAATGATACTGGTGCTTATTGCAGCGGTTCGCTTTTCGGCAAGCATAAGCTGTTTCCTCGCATCAGTCCGGCGAAGAGTTGGGAAGGTAGCATCGGTGGTGGTATCTTCGTAATTATCGCAGCCATCATCATCGGTTACATTGCCAACGATGGCGAGGCTCACCGCCTCAGCATTCTCGGATGGGTAGGTTTAGGAGTAGTTGTAGCAGTTTTCGGAACCTGGGGCGATTTGGTAGAGAGTCTCTTCAAGCGCACCCTGGGAGTAAAGGATAGTGGTAATATCCTGCCGGGTCATGGCGGAATGCTCGACCGCTTCGATTCATCACTTATGGCGATTCCAGCTGCCGTGATTTATCTCTATACCCTCCAGCTTTTCGGATAGACTCCATTCTGAAAAAATACAATAAGAAAAAATCCAAGCCAGAATCATTCTAGCTTGGATTTTTTAATTTATAACGGCAACAACCCATAGAGCAGCTATTTCAATTCCTCCTGCTGCGACTCATTAAGCTGTTCTTCTGCCCTTCTGGCTCTTTCGGCTTCTTCATCTGCCAGTCTTCTAGCCTCTTCCGCCTTTCTTCTTGCCTTTTCGGCTTCCTCTTCCGCTCTTTTTCTTGCAGCCTCAGCCTGTTGTTCCGCTTTCTTTTTTGCAGCTTCAGCTTCGGCCAGGGCTTTCAATCGGGCACGCTCGGCAGCTTCGGCAGCAGCCTTGGCTTCAGCTTCGGCTCTCTCCTTGGCAAGTCTAACCAGCATTTCACGACGCTTGACCAAAAGATCTAACATAATGGCAGCAGCCTCATCAGGAGCAACCTGATTACCCAGACGTTCTCTCACCTCACGATATTCAGAAAGCATACGCTCCCTGCCCTCCTTGCCTGGCAAAATCCGATAAAGCTGGTCGGCGATGGCATCCACTTGAAAACGGTCGGCAAACATCTCCTGCACCACTTCCTTGTCGGCAATCAGATTCACCAGCGAAATATACTTGCACGACATCACATGCTTAAACGCAAAGCGAACCAGATACGGCAATGGGGTCTCATAGCAAACCACCTGCGGAACCTCGAACAGCGCCGTCTCCAAAGTAGCCGTACCACTCGTTACCAAAGCCGCCGTACTGTGACTCAGGAGCGGATAGGTCTTATTGCGCACCATCTTGACAGGCGTACCCTTCAGGAACTTCTCATAATAAGAATCCTCGATGGAAGGAGCTCCTGCAAGCACCATCTGGTAATCCTCAAACCGCTCTGCCACCTCAATCATGGCAGGCAGATTATCCTTAATCTCCTGCAAACGGCTTCCGGCAAGCAAAGCAATAATCGGGCGATGCCTGTCCAGATTATTCTCTTCACAAAACTCCACGAAATTCTGATGATATTCCGACCGAAACTCATTCACCTCTTCTGCCGTAGGATTACCTACATAATGGATAGGATAACGGTGCTTTTTCTCGAAGAAAGGCACCTCGAAAGGCAGGATGGAGAAAAGTTCGGCGATATCACGCTTGATACTGCGGATTCGCCATTCCTTCCACGCCCAGATTTTAGGCGAGATATAATAGTACGCCGGAATATTAGTCTTCTTTTTCAAGAACTTAGCGATATTCAGATTAAATCCAGGATAATCTACAAGGATTACCACATCCGGTTTCCATTTCACAATATCTTCCTTGCATCTTTTCATATTAGAAAAGATGGTACCCAGATGCATCAGCACAGGAACAAAGCCCATATAGGCAAGCTCCTTGTAATGCTTGACACGAGTGCCACCTTCGGCAGCCATCAAGTCGCCACCGAAGAACCTAAATTCAGCAAACTCGTCAACATTTTTTAGTGAACGCATCAATCTGCTGGCATGCAGGTCGCCACTCGCCTCTCCTACAATCAAATAATACTTCATAATTCAAAGTTCTTGATCCAATCATAATCCGTGATATCAATCTTGGTCGGCGTGATGGCAATATAGCCATGATTCACCGCCCATTGATCTGTATCCGCAGCATCCGGTTCGTCATTGCGATAATCGCCCACCATCCAAAAGTATTCATACCCATGAGGGTGCGTACGATGTTCCACCTCGTTGATCCACGAACCATGTGCCATTCTGCAAGCCTTGAAGCCCTTGAACGGAGGCTGTGCCGGGAAGTTGACATTCAGGCAGGTATATTTCGGCAAGCCCTTCTCCAGAACCATCTTCACCACCTGGGCTACACCGTCTCGCAAAGGCGAGAGATCGGCATTCTCATCATAGTTACAACTGCTGAAGGCGATGCTAGGAATGTGCTGCATACATCCCTCCTTGGCTACGCCCATCGTACCTGAATAGTGATTGTTCACACTGGAATTATCACCATGGTTGATACCACCGATTACGAGATCAGGGCGACGGTCCTTGTAGAACTGGTCGAGCGCCAGTTTGACACAATCCACCGGCGTACCGCTGCACGACCAAACCTCCACATCTTCGCCCATATTATGACGGCGCTTCAGTCGCAACGGAGTGGTAGCCGAGAAGGCACAGGCGAATCCGGAGCGGGCACTTTCGGGAGCCACAACGAGTATGTCGCACCAGTCTTTCAGAAAGCGCACGAGGGTCTTGATACCATTGGCATGATAGCCATCATCATTTGAAATTAACACTAAAGGTCTCTTATTTTCCATAAAAATATCTTTCTTTTTGGTGCAAAAGTACGAAAAAACCTTTAAAGAAACATATTTCTCGCATATTTTTTGTATCTTTGCCGAAAAATTCTGTGCGCAAAAGCCATTTTAGACTCGCAGGCGCACACTTCAGGTTATTATATAGACTTTAAAAATGGGAAAAATCATAGCATTAGCTAATCAGAAAGGTGGCGTCGGAAAGACAACAACCACCATCAACCTGGCTGCATCGCTTGCTACCCTGGAGAAAACGGTACTCGTCATCGATGCCGACCCTCAGGCAAACGCATCCAGCGGCCTGGGTGTGGACATCAGCGAGGTAGATTGTTCACTCTATGAGTGCATCATCAACCATGCAGATGTGCGTGATGCCATCTACACTACCGACATCGACGGACTCGACATCGTGCCGAGCCACATCGATCTTGTAGGAGCTGAGATAGAAATGCTCAACCTTAAGAATCGCGAGAAAGTAATCAAGAAACTGCTCGACCCCATCCGCGAAGAATACGATTATATTCTCATCGACTGTTCCCCATCGCTGGGTTTGATAACAGTGAACTCGCTTACCGCCGCAGACAGCGTGATCATCCCAGTGCAGTGTGAATACTTTGCACTGGAAGGAATCAGCAAGCTGCTCAACACCATCAAGATCATCAAGAGCAAGCTGAATCCGAAGCTCGAAATAGAAGGTTTCCTGCTGACGATGTACGACAGCCGCCTCCGACTCGCCAACCAGATTTACGACGAGGTGAAGCGCCACTTCCAGGAATTGGTATTCAAGACTGTCATCCAGCGCAACGTGAAATTGAGCGAGAGTCCGAGCCACGGCCTCCCAGTCATTCTCTACGATGCAGAATCAAATGGTGCCAAGAACCACCTGGCACTGGCAAAGGAAATTATCAACAAGAATAGATAAGATTTGGAAATTGAACCCATCAGAAAAGTTCAATGTTCAAAATTCAAAGTTCAAAGCAAAAATGGCAGTACATAAGAAATTCAATAACGGCATAAGAAACAACGCCCTGGGCCGCGGACTCGACGCCCTCATCTCGACAGAGGGAGTACGTACTCAGGGCAGCAGCACCATCAACGAGATACCTCTCGATCAGATCGAGGCAAACCCAAACCAGCCACGACGGGAGTTTGACGAAGAGGCGCTGCGCGAACTCGCCGATAGCATCAGTGCCATCGGCATCATCCAGCCTATCACCCTGCGACAGATTTCGGAAAACCGATTCCAGATTATTGCGGGAGAAAGACGATGGAGAGCTTCACAACTAGCTGGACTCATGGCAATACCTGCCTACATCCGCACCATCAGCGATGAAAACGTGATGGAGATGGCGCTCGTGGAGAATATCCAGCGCCAGGACCTCAACGCCATAGAGATTGCACTTGCATACGAACATCTTCTGGAAAACGAGGGAATGACTCAGGAAAAAATTTCCGAGCGTGTGGGCAAAAGCCGTGCTGCCATTGCCAACTATCTCCGACTTCTGAAGCTGCCGGCACAGGTGCAGATGGCTCTCCAGAAGAAAGAAATCGATATGGGACACTGCAGAGCGCTCCTAGCACTCGACAGTCCGTCGCTTCAGATCAAGCTCTTCAAGGAAATCCAGAAGAACGGTTACTCCGTGAGAAAGGTGGAAGAGATGGTACAGCGACTGAAAAGCGGTGAAGACGTGGAAAGCGGCAAGAAAACCATCACTGCCAAGACACAGATACCCGAGGAATTCACCATGCTCAGAGAAAAGCTCTCCAAATTCCTCAATACCAAGGTGCAATTCACCTGCTCTGCCAAGGGCAAGGGAAAAATCAGCATCCCATTCAGCAATGAAGAGGAACTGGAGCACATCATGAACGTTTTCGATAAACTGAAACAGGAATAAATCTTGTTTTATATAGAAAGAAATAGATTATTTCGATAAACAGGAACAGCTTCATCTGTTCCGAATAAGATATAGAAGAATAAAAAAGTGAATTTAAGATTATCACATATTTGCATTTCGGCTTTACTGCTGGCAACCTCGCTCCAAGTTTCGGCTCAGAAACAGAAGGCGAAGGCAGAAGTAGCCGTTCCTGACTTCGCTGCTGCCGACTCGGCAAGGATGGCGACAGAAGCGGCAAAGACTTCGGTAGATTCTGCCATCACAGCCAAGGACAGCATGAATCTGGCTAAACTCAACAGTTCGCTCAAGCCGATGCAGAAGAAGAAGCGCGATTGGGCTACCTGGCGACCAGATGCCAAGCGCGCCATGTGGCTTGCACTGGTTTTGCCCGGAGCAGGACAGATCTACAACCGCAAATACTGGAAACTACCTATTATATATGGTGGTTTCGTAGGCTGCGCCTACGCCATCACCTGGAACAACCAGATGTATCACGACTATTCGCAAGCCTACCTCGACATCATGGATGATGACCCGAACACGCAGAGCTACAACCAGTTTCTGCATTTGGGAGCCACAATCGATGCGTCTAACATAGAACGCTACAAGGAAATCTTCCGTAAGCGTAAAGACAAATTCCGCCGCTGGAGAGATATGGGAACCTTCGTGATGATTGGCATCTACGCCTTCTCCGTCATCGATGCGTATGTAGATGCATCGCTCTCAGAATTCGACATCTCCGACGACCTCAGCCTCAGAGTGGAGCCTGCCGTGCTCAATAACGGCAGATACAACAACCCGCTGCGTTCAGGCGCACTCGGACTGCAATGCTCACTCACATTCTAAAAGTAACCATCAGAAAACCAAACGAAAAAGAAGCATATAATTAAAATAGAAAACAATAGACATTAGATAATGAAGAAAATAATCATCATGGCAGCAGCGATGCTGTTTAGCTGGCAGGGCATTCAAGCCCAAAACGACAATGCAGAAGACAATGACGATGTGATTACCGTAACCGACAAGGACGGTAAGCAGGAGGAAATCGAAGTTCCTGAAGGTTTGGAAGACAACCTCGACAGCCTTCTTCACCTCTACAATACACAGGCTTACATGATGGCCGACACCTCTTGCAAATACCGTGATGTGAATCCGGTTTTCGAAACACAGGTATATATCGACCGATTGAAGCGACTCCCTACACTTATTGAAATGCCATACAATGAGGTAGTACAGAAGTTCATCGACCGCTACAGCGGCAAACTTCGTCGATCTGTAAGCTTCATGCTGGGTGCCAGCAACTTCTACATGCCTATCTTCGAAGAGGCATTGGAAGCATACAACCTGCCACTGGAGCTGAAATATCTGCCGGTTATCGAGTCGGCACTCAACCCCAAGGCTGTTTCCCGCGTAGGAGCCACAGGTCTCTGGCAGTTCATGCTGAGCACAGGCAAGCGCTACGGTCTGGAGGTGAATACCCTCTACGATGAGCGCCGCGACCCAGTGAAAGCATCTTATGCCGCAGCCCACTACCTGCGCGATCTTTACAAGATCTATGACGACTGGAACCTCGTTATCGCAGCCTACAACTGCGGACCAGCCAAGGTAAACAAGGCAATCCATCGTGCCAAGGGCGAGACTGATTACTGGCAAATCTATCCATACCTGCCAAAGGAAACACGTGGATATGTACCAGCTTTCATCGCAGCCAACTATATCATGAACTATTACTGCGACCACAACATCTGTCCGATGGTAACCGAGTTGCCAACCAAGACAGACACCGTGGAAGTAAACCAGGATGTTCATATAGAGCAGATTGCGAAGGTTCTCAACATCGATGCCGAGCATCTTCGCAACCTGAACCCACAATATCGCCGCGACATCATCAACGGCAGTCACAAGCCTATGCCTGTGCGTTTGCCGGAATCACTCATCGGAGCCTTTATCGACAATAGGGATTCCATCTTCAGTTACCGTGCAGATGAGCTTCTACAGAAGCGTGATGTAGTAGATGTCAACGACGATGAGCCAAGCTACAGCCGCTCCCGCAGCAGCCGTTCACGCAGCAGCGTATCATCTTCACGTAGCAGCCGAAGCAAGTCTTCACGCTACAGCCGCGGCAAGAAGAGAAAGAACTCTAGAGGCAAGAGCGTAACCATCAAGAGCGGAGATACACTCTCGGAGATTGCAGCTCGCCACGGAACAACCGTGAAGAAGCTCAAGAAGCTGAACAAGATTTCGGGCAACAGTATTCGTGCCGGAAAGAAGATCAAAGTGAAATAAAAAAATAAAATCTATATACTGATGCCCACGCCCAGGATCGTGGGCTTCAGTAATATATCATTAATCATATTATAAATAGGAGGGTACAGCTATGGATGACCAGAACTTGAAAGACCTAGAAAGAGAGCAGGCCGACAACAAACAGATCGGTGATGCCTTTCAGCATTTACTCGACACCTACCTCAGCTCGCGACACCGCAAGAAGGTAGATATCGTGACAAAAGCCTTCAACTTCGCCCGTCAGGCGCACAAGGGCGTGCGCCGATTGTCTGGCGAACCGTATATCATGCACCCTATCGCCGTGGCACAGATTGCCTGTGAGGAAATGGGATTGGGTTCTACCAGCATCTGCGCAGCACTGCTCCATGATGTGGTAGAAGATACAGACTATACGGTAGAAGACATCTCCAACATCTTCGGTGCCAAGGTGGCACAGATTGTGGATGGACTCACAAAAATCAGTGGTGGCATCTTTGGAGACCAGGCTTCTGCACAGGCAGAAAACTTCAAGAAGTTGTTGCTCACCATGAGCGATGACATCCGAGTGATTCTCATCAAAATCTGCGACCGACTGCACAACATGCGCACCCTGGAATCGCAGCCAGCCAACAAACAATACAAGATTGCAGGCGAGACCTTATATATATATGCGCCACTCGCCAACCGTCTCGGACTTAACAAAATCAAGACCGAACTGGAAAACCTCAGCTTCCGCTACGACCATCCACAAGAGTATGCCAACATTGAGCATAAGCTTGCAGATACCGAATCGCAACGCGACACCCTCTTTGCACAATTCACCGCTCCTATCCGTGAAGAACTGGATAAGCTGGGTGTGGATTACAAGATCAAGGCACGTGTCAAGAGCCCTTATTCCATCTGGAACAAGATGCAAAACAAACACGTTTCCTTTGATGAAATCTACGATATTCTTGCAGTTCGCATCATCGTGACTCCAAAGAGCAGAACCAACGAGGTGAACGAATGCTTCAATGTCTATGTTGCCATCAGCAAGATATACAAGAGCCATCCCGACCGTCTGCGCGACTGGCTGAACCATCCGAAAGCTAACGGATACCAGGCTCTCCACGTTACCCTGATGAGTAAGCAGGGACGCTGGATAGAGGTACAGATCCGCTCCGACCGCATGGACGAGGTGGCAGAAAAGGGATTTGCAGCCCACTGGAAATACAAGGAGGGTGGCGAATATACTGAGGATGAAAACGAGTTGAACGACTGGCTGAGCACCATCAAGGAGATTCTGGACGATCCGCAGCCTGATGCGATGGACTTCCTCGACGCTATCAAACTCAACCTCTATGCATCTGAAATCTTCGTCTTCACCCCGAAGGGAGAAATCATCACGATGCCAGCCGGATGTACTGCACTCGACTTCGCCTTCCAGATACATACCTTCCTGGGCAGCCACTGCATCGGAGCCAAGGTAAACCATAAGCTGGTACCTCTGAGCCACAAGCTGAACAGCGGCGACCAGGTAGAGATCCTTACCTCCAAGAGTCAGCACGTACAGCCTGCATGGGTGAACTTCGTAAGCACAGCCAAGGCTAAGAGCAAGATCATGGCGATATTGCGACGTGACTCCCGCGAAGTGCAGAAAAAGGGTGAGAGCATACTCACCGAATGGCTGCAGAAGAACAATATGGAGATGACCAACTCGGTAGTGGACAGGCTCTGCGAACTCCACAATATCCAGAAGCGCGACAACTTCTTCCAGTCACTGGGCGAACACTGTATCCTGCTCGGAGAGAAAGACCTCGATGAGCTGCAGGGCAAGCCCAAGAAGCAGAAGCAATCATCGAGCTGGCGCGACTACATTCCATTCCTGGGCAAGAACAAGCAGAAGGAGGAAACGGGCGGCATCGTAAAGCCACAGGAACTCTTTGTGGTAGGCAAGGACTTCAACAAGAAGAAGCCGCTCATCCTGACCGAAGAAAACATCAATCAGTTTATCTTCCCTTCCTGCTGCCATGCCATTCCGGGCGACGACGTGATGGGATTCATCGATAACAAGAACCGCATCGAGATTCACAAGCGTTCGTGCAATGTAGCTGCCAAGCTGAAATCAAGCTATGGCAACCGCATCGTGGATGCCAAGTGGGATATGCACAAGCAGATGCTCTTCGATGCAACCATCGAAATCAAGGGTATCGACCGCAAGGGCATGCTCCTCGATGTGAGCAAGATTATCAGCGACCAGCTGGGCATCAACATCCACAAGCTTACCATCAGCAGCGACAATGGTATCTTCGACGGAACCATCGAACTTCGTATTCATGACCGTGATGAAGTAAAGATCATCATGGATAAGCTCAAGACGATTGAGGATCTGCAGGAAGTGCAGAGAATCTTATAATCTGAAAAGAACAGAGATGGTATCATCATTAAAAAAGAACAAAGATGATATCATTTGAAATCTGGAGCAGGAAGCCTACTGCTTCCGGCTCCAGAATTTCATCAAGCCAAATAAACTACAATCATTAAAACAAAAACAAACAAAACAATGAAAAAGCTTTTTTTATCATTTCTGATGATGTTGGCTATGCTACCTCTGGCTGCAGCCAACAAGTACGACAATCCAGATACACTGGTCGTTTCACGAGATGGCACGGGCGAATTCCGCACCATTGACGAAGCCATCCAGGTATGCCGTGCCTTTATGGAATACACCAAGGTAATCTATGTGAAAAAGGGCGTGTATAAGGAGAAACTCATCATCCCATCATGGCTCACCAACATCACGATCTGCGGAGAAGACCGCGACCAGACCATCATCACCTGGGATGACCATGCCAATATCCTGATGCCTATCGGCGGACTTGACTCAGATGCATCTGTCAAAGGCAAAAAGATGGGAACTTTCCGCACCTACACCCTCAAGGTAGCAGGTAGCTACATCACGCTGAAAGACATCACCATCGAAAATAATGCCGCAAAACTGGGACAAGCAGTCTCACTCCACATCGAGGGCGACCATGTGTTGGTACAGAACTGCCGTCTTCTGGGTAATCAGGATACCGTTTATACCGGCAAGGCAGGCTCCCGCATCGCCTTCTACGACTGCTACATCGAGGGAACCACCGATTTCATCTTCGGTCCTAGCTTGGCATGGTTTGAGAATTGTGAGATTCACAGCAAGGCAAACAGTTACATTACAGCCGCATCCAGCCCTGCTGGTCAGAAATACGGTTATGTCTTCAACAAGTGCAAGCTGACAGCTGATGCGGGGGTTGACAAGGTATATTTGGGTCGTCCTTGGCGCCCATACGCCAAGACCCTCTTCATGAATTGCGAGATGGGCAGCCACATCACACCTGCAGGTTGGGACAACTGGCGCAACCCGAAGAATGAAGAAACTGCCGAGTACAGCGAATACAAGAACTATGGTCCAGGTGCATCCACCAAGGGCAGAGTAACCTGGAGCCACCAGCTCAGCAAGAAAGAAGCCAGCAAGATTACCATCGCCGAGGTTTTCGGCGAAGAATGCTGGTAATCCCCTACACTTTACTAATCATAAAGTTCAAAGCTCAATGTTCCAAGTTCAAAGTATTAAACCAGTCCGTCTAGCTGTTTCTTGAGTTCCTTGAGCTGATCTCTTACAGAAATGAGGGTGTCGAGAACGTCAGACGATTTCTCGGCACCCGTTCTGTTTTGACTCAGATACTTACGTGCCGCAGCAATCTTGAATCCCTTCACCTTGATCAGGTTATAGATGAGTTTCACCTGCTCAATATCCTTGTCAGAATATTGACGCACCTTGTTCACACCCACCTTAGGTCTGAGGAAAGGAAACTCCTTTTCCCAATAACGGAGAGTTGACTCCGTTACACCCACTTCCTCAGCCACTTCCTTGATGGAATAGTACAATTTTACGTTTTTATCTGTATTTAAAGCCATTTTTCCAAACTTTAATTTCAAAAATAATTAATTTTGTTGCAAAATTAAGCAATTCTTCTTATCTTTGCAAAGTTTTTCGGAAGAAAATGCCCTTAAGGGCAAAAAATAATCAAAACAGAGGAGAAATACAGCCTCTGAAACAATATTTGAGAATTTAAAAAGATTAATATAAAAGATAATATGATGACAGCTAATGAAGTGCGCGAATCCTTCAAGAAATTCTTCGAAGGTAAGGGCCACAAGATTGTTCCATCAGCACCTATGGTTATCAAGGATGACCCAACGCTGATGTTTACAAACGCTGGTATGAACCAGTGGAAAGACATCATCCTCGGTACAAAAGACCCAGGCAAGGATGTTCGTCGTGTTGATACTCAGAAATGTCTCCGTGTAAGCGGTAAGCACAACGATCTCGAAGAGGTAGGTCATGATACTTACCACCACACCATGTTCGAGATGCTCGGTAACTGGAGCTTCGGCGACTACTTTAAGGAGGGTGCCATTGATTTGGCATGGGAGTATCTTACTGAAGTTTTGAAGCTCAACCCTGCCGATCTCTACGTTACCGTATTCGAGGGTAGCAAGGAGGAAGGTCTGGAACGCGACAACGAGGCTGCAGGTTACTGGGCTAAGCACGTGCCAGCCGACCACATCATCAACGGTAACAAGCACGACAACTTCTGGGAGATGGGCGAAACAGGTCCTTGCGGTCCTTGCTCAGAGATTCACGTGGATTCTCGTACTCCAGAGGAGAAGGCTCAGGTGCCAGGCCGCGAATTGGTTAACAAGGATAACCCTCAGGTCATCGAAATCTGGAACATCGTGTTCATGCAGTACAACCGCAAGGCTGACGGTTCTCTCGAACCTCTCCCAATGCACGTTATCGATACAGGTATGGGCTTCGAGCGCTTGGTTCGCATGTTGCAGGACAAGCACTCTAACTATGATACTGATATCTTCCAGCCAATCATCAAGGAAATCGAGGCTATCTCTGGCAAGAAGTATGGCTTCACTACTCCTACAGGTGAGAATGGTGAGGGCAAGGATGAGCAGGAGAAGATCGACATCGCTATGCGTGTTTGTGCCGACCACCTCCGTGCCGTAGCCTTCTCTATCGCCGATGGTCAGTTGCCAAGCAACGCCAAGGCAGGTTACGTAATCCGACGCATCTTGCGCCGTGCCGTACGTTACGCTTACACATTCCTCGGTCAGAAGCAGGCATTCATGTACAAGCTCGTCAATGTATTGGTAGAGCAGATGGGTGCAGCCTTCCCAGAGTTGCCAGCTCAGCAGGAGCTCATCACCCGCGTGATGAAAGAGGAAGAGGATTCATTCCTCCGCACCTTGGAAAAGGGTATCAACCTCCTCAATGGCGATATGGACGAGCTCAAGGCTCATGGCGAGACTCAGCTTGATGGCGTAAGCGCATTCCGCCTCTTCGATACATACGGTTTCCCTCTCGATCTTACAGAGCTCATCTGCCGTGAGAATGGTTACACCGTAGATGCTGCAGGCTTCGACGAGGAGATGAAGAAGCAGAAAGAGCGTGCCCGCAATGCTGCAGCCGTAGAAAACGGCGACTGGGAAGTTTTGAAGGAAGGCGACCAGAACTTCGTGGGTTACGACTATACAGAATATGAGTGCCACATCCTGCGCTACCGCAAGGTGACTCAGAAGAAGAACTCTTTCTATGAGTTGGTACTCGACAACACTCCATTCTATGGTGAGATGGGTGGACAGGTTGGCGACAAGGGTGTACTCGTTAGCGAGGATGAGACTATCCAGGTTATCGACACCAAGCGTGAGAACAACCAGAGCATCCATATCGTAAAGGAGTTGCCAAAGGATGTAAACGCAGATTTCATGGCTTGCGTTGATATCGAAAGCCGCGAGGGAAGCGCTGCCAACCATACAGCTACCCACTTGCTCGACTACTGCCTGAAGCAGGTTTTGGGCGAGCACGTAGAGCAGAAGGGTTCTTATGTAGATAAGGATACATTACGTTTCGACTTCTCTCACTTCCAGAAGGTAACTGATGAGGAGCTCCGCAAGGTAGAGCACATGGTAAACGAAATGATCCGTGCCGACTATCCATTGGATGAGCACCGCGATACTCCTATTGAGGAGGCTAAGGAGCTTGGCGCTATCGCCCTCTTCGGCGAGAAGTATGGCGACAAGGTTCGTGTGGTTCGCTTCGGTCCATCTGCTGAGTTCTGTGGTGGTATTCACGCCAAGAGCACCGGTAAGATTGGTTTCTTCAAGATTATCTCTGAGAGCAGCGTAGCAGCCGGCATCCGCCGTATCGAGGCTTTGACTGGCAAGGCTTGCGAGGAGGCTATCTACGGCTTGCAGGATACCATCGTAGCCTTGAAGGGCTTGTTCAACAATGCCAAGGATCTTGAGGGTGTCATCAGAAAGTACATCGACGAGCACGATGCCCTGAAGAAGGATGTTGAGAAGTTCCAGGCTCAGGCTGTGGAGCGTGCTAAGGATAAGCTTGTAGAGAATGCAAGAGAAATCAACGGCGTGAAGGTTGTTACAGCCGTATTGCCAATGGAGCCAGCAGCTGCCAAGGATTTGGTATTCAAGGTTCGCGAGGCATTGCCAGAGAACATGATCTGTGTGGTAGGTTCTTACCACAACGATAAGCCTATGCTCAGCGTGATGTTCAGCGATGATATGGTAAAAGATCACGGTTTGAACGCTGGTAAGATGATTCGCGAAGCTGCCAAGTTGATTCAGGGCGGCGGTGGCGGTCAGCCTCACTATGCTCAGGCTGGCGGTAAGAACAAGGACGGCTTGAGCGCTGCAGTAGATAAGGTTGTAGAGTTGGCTCAGCTGTAATCAGCTTCCACAAATGAATATTTGATAGAGTTATCTTAACTCTTATATATAATAAGGTATAAAGGGTTGCAATCCATCTTTTCGAGGATTGCAACCCTTTTTCTATTGACATTAGAGGAGTATCCATGTCATAATTATCAATTTATGATAATCATCAAATGATAAAATTCCTTATTTCATTATCATTTTATGATAATCACTTTATGATAATCGGAATAAAAGTTGTATCTTTGCAGAAGATAAGCTGCACTCGGCAATTTGTAAGCAAGCTTACATTGCGCTCGTTTGCATTATCTTTGCAAAAGAATTGCAAACGTAGAATATATTATAAGGTATAAATATGGTAATGAAGAATCCTTTTGTCACAAATGGTTACGCCGGTCCGGAATACTTCTGCGACCGTGTGGAAGAAACCCAGCACATCACAGAGATGCTGACCAATGAGAATAATATGGCTCTGATTTCCCCTCGACGTATCGGAAAGACAGAGCTGATTCACCATTGCTTTGCCCAGCCAGTCATCCAAAAAGATTATTATACTTTTATCATAGACATCTATTCAACCAATTCCGTCAGCGATCTGGTCAATATGTTCGGCAAAGCCATCATTGACAAACTTCGTCCTAAAGGCATCGGCAACATGGTGAATCCGGAAATTACGCTTGATGAGATATTCGCTTATCTCAACCAAGCCGACAAGCCATGTCTTGTTGCCATCGACGAGTTTCAGCAAATCACCAACTATGCCGACAATCGCATAGAGGCATTGCTCCGTACCTATATCCAGCGATGCACCAATGCCCACTTCATCTTCTCGGGCTCTCATCGCCATCTGATGGCAGAAATGTTCACATCTCCTGCCCGCCCATTCTATCAGAGCGTAACGCTGATGAACCTGAAGCCACTGGATATTGAGAAATACAAGGAGTTTGCCACTGCCAAGTTCGAGGAGCGCAACAAACATATAGATACTGCCATTATCGGAGAACTCTTCGCCCGTTTCGGTGGTGTCACCTCATACATCCAGCGAGTAATGAATGTCCTCTTCCTCAAGACTCCCGAGCAGGGTACCTGTACTCTGGATATGGTAGATGACGCTATCAACTACAATCTCAACATGGCATCAGACACCTACGAGACCCTTCTGCGCCAGATGCCGGAAAAGCAGCGCAATGTCTTTATCGCCATCTCTGCAGAGGGCGAAGCCAGAAGCGTAAAGAGCGGAGCCTTCGCAAAGAAATATCATCTCCCGTCGCCAAGCTCTGTAAATTCCGCCCTGAAAGGATTGCTGGAGAAGGATTTCATCACCCAGCAGGATGATGCCTACGTGGTATATGACAAGTTCTTCGATTTGTGGCTGAAGAAGTATCTGAAATAGTATAAGGTGATTCCAATATTTTTTGTTATCTTTGCACCCAAATTTAAATACATATTTTAATATGGCCATCATAAAGACAGTAGAAGGAAAAACTCCCCGTTGGGGAAAGAATTGTTTTATCGCTGAGAACGCAGTGCTGACCGGCGACTGTATTCTTGGTGATGACTGCAGCATCTGGTATAGTGCGGTATTGCGCTCTGATGTGGATGCCATCAGATGTGGAAACAGAGTGAATGTGCAGGATTGCGCCTGTATTCATCAGACTGGTACGATGCCTTGCATTCTGGAGGATGATGTATCTGTGGGACATGGTGCCATCGTCCACGGAGCCACAGTCAGAAAAGGTGCACTCATCGGAATGAATGCCACTGTGCTTGACAAGGCTGACATTGGAGAAGGGGCTATTATTGCAGCAGGTGCTGTAGTTACCCATGGCACCAAAGTTCCTGCACATGAGATTTGGGCAGGTATTCCAGCCAGGAAAGTAAAGGTCTGCGCTCCTGGACAAGCCGAGGAGTTTGCCAAGCATTATTCCGGGTACATCAAAGACTGGTATCTGAAGGAATATAAATAATCACTTTATGATTATCATAAAATGAGAATAAAACGCCATTTTTTTATCTTTTATAGAAGATAAAAGCAAAATATTTAGGATTTTCATCCATTATAAAAGATAAAAATCGTATATTTGCAGAAAATTTCATTTATAAGTGATAAAAATATGGCAACTATTATTCGTCAATCATATATCGACAAGATAGAAAAGTATCTTGGAAAGGAGACTATCATCGTATTAGTTGGTCAACGTCGTGTAGGTAAAAGCTGCATGATGAAAATGATTCGTGACCGTAAGAAGGCAGATGACTGCAACAATATCATCTTTATAGATAAGGAGAAAAGAGAGTTTGACAACATTCAGACCTATCAGAATCTCAACGACTATATCGGAGAGCACTTTTTATCTGATAAACATAACTATATCCTTATCGATGAGATACAAGACATCAGGGAATTTGAACGCTCCATCCGAAGTTTTCGCACAGAACCCAACACCGACATTATCATCACAGGTAGCAATGCTCGCATGCTGAGCAATGAACTGAGCACACTCATCGGTGGCAGATATAAGGAAATCTATATCCAATCGCTGAGCTATAACGAGTTTCTGGAATTTCATCAACTATCAGATAATGACGAAGCACTTGCTCTGTACATTCAGTATGGTGGCCTGCCTGGTCTGGCAAAGATAGGTCTTGAAGAGGATGATGCACGTGAATATCAAATGGATATTTACCATACCGTCTTACTTAAGGATGTCATTATGCGCAACCAGATAAGAAACGTGCCATTCTTAGAGAATTTAGTACGTTTCCTCGCAGACAACACCGGTAAGTTGATTTCCGCCAACAGTATCGCCAAATATATGAAATCACAAGGCGAATCTATAACGTCCACGGCTATCATCAATTACATCTCCTTCCTTTGCGAAGCTTATATCCTGCACAAGGTGAACCGCTATGATATCCACGGCAAACGCATCTTTGAAACCAACGATAAGTTTTATTTCGAAGACAATGGCATCAGAAATGCTATCGCCGGAGGAACACGTGAAGGAGACATTGAGAAAGTGATAGAGAATATCATCTATCAGAACCTCATACGCTTGGGCTATCAAGTTTATGTAGGACAACTGCAAGCTGGAGAAATCGACTTTGTATGCACCAGACCTGGCGGCGAACGCATCTACGTGCAAGCTTCCTATATCATAGCCGACGATGCAACCAGAGAGCGGGAGTTTGGTAATCTCCGTTCCATCAAAGACAACTATCCGAAGTACGTTATCTCCATGACTCCTCTGCTCACCAAAAATGATAATGACGGCATCACGCACCTGCATCTTCGCAAGTTCCTGACAGAAGGAATATAAATAACAGGAATTTCTCAGATTGGGCACACTGTGTATTCCCAATCTGAGGATTCTTTTATTCCTCCCCATTCAGGCATTCGCCCGTCTCATAACTTTTCGTCATATCCTTTAAGATACCAATCATCTCCAGCCTCAAGCTCTCAGGCTTCAGTACAATGATATTTCTACCATACCATAACAGTTCCTGAAGGAAATCACGGCTGGGGCGGACGGTGAGGGTATATTTCCGATACATCGTTAACTATCTTAAGATACTTTGCCATGTATCTTAGGATACTTTGCCATGTATCTTAAGATACTTTAAAAAGTAACCTAAGATACTCTCGTACCCTTTCTTCTGTTATTTCAAATACTCTATGAGCATATTGAAGTTCTTTTTACCAAGATTATTCTCAGACAAAGACTGACTCATGTTCTTATTAACGATGAGACGTGATTGCATTTTTTCCCAAACATCAGCATCTAATAAATCCTTCCATTTTGCTGCACTTCGCATAATAACAAACACCACATCTTCTCTTTCATAAGCCAAATATCTAATTAGTTTCTTTGTTAATTCCTGAGATGGCAACACAACACCCCTTGGAAAATCCTTAAAAGAAACAGAAGTGTAAGCACAATACTGAACTATTGCAAAGTTTCGGAAAAACTCATATTCTTTCTGATGATTTATATTGAGGCGATTAATATTGTTATACCAATAATAGTCACCGATTTCATTCAATGCATCGCCACAAAGGACTTGGGAACCCTCCATGCTATATTTTTCCTTGAACTCTTCATGACTCTTAACATAAGATTCCTGTGGGGTGAGCAATCCTCTCACTTGAAATGACAGCGTATTGATCAACTCCGCCATAGCATCCTCTAAAGGTGCCCTATATCTTTCATATTGCACATTATCATTCACACCTAACTTAAATCCTGGATTTAGGCTAAGAATAACGACTTTCGCCTTGAGAGGGTTACCTCTCCATGGCTCAGCAGGAGCACCAAGGACATACTTATAATCTTCCTTTACATTTCGGTTGAACTCATTTATTACCTGTTCTTCATAAGGATTTGGATAGACTATCTTTATATCCTCATTATACCAATGAGAGCGCATATAATCCTCTTGTAGCTTAGGCCAAAGATTTTCTTTAACAATATCTGATTCTGAAACGCAGTAAAATCCTGACGGATTGACAATTCGTTTGAGTAGATCTTCACTTGTCAAAGACTTTTTCAACGAAGCCAAACTATCCCATCTAAGATATTTCTGCGTAAAATTTACAGACTTATCGTCTTCTGTATAAGAGAATCTCAATCTAATCTCCATCATGAGAAGATCCAACACTTTCTCTAAGCTAAGCGTTTCTTTAAGATAATTAGCCATTGCAAACTGGTCATCTACATATCTATCGCCTTCAGAGTATCTAAGATGCGAAACGAAATACGCCAATGTTTGCTTGATACTATCTTGGGCAATCTCAGGATGATTGTCTAAAAACTCACGAATATGCGATAAGATATCAAAGCCCTTGTCGGCAACATAAAGCAGATGCATCAACTTTGAGTCTGTATCCGTTTGTCCAAACTCGTGACAACAATCGTCTACATAAGCCTTGATATGCCTCTCTGGTAGACTAACACGCTCGCCTCCTACTGGATAAAATGCAATTCTTCTCATAATTAATCGTTTTGATGTTACACTTTTTGCTTCAAATCTTACTACATCCACAAAGATTATCAGCATTTTCGTTTTTGCGGATTGTTAGATAACGGATTATCTAAAACTATATTGCATAGGGAACTCCTTTTTTGTATTTTATAGAAAATAAAAATAAAATATTTCCGATTTATATCCATTATAAAAGATAAAAATATGGCAACTATTATTCGTTAATCATACATCGACAAGACAGAAAGGTATCTTGGCAAGGAGACTATCATCGTATTAGTAGGTTAACGACGTGTAGTAAAAGCTGCATGATGAAGATGATTCATGACCGTAAAACAAAAATGCGCCCGCACAATACGGACGCATTACCATAGAAGATAGAGCTCTATCTTTCCACCTTGAATATGGCGGCACTTATGCCTGAAGCTTTAATCACATCAGTTTTTCTTCCTGATTTATACACAACCTTTCCTGTGGAAAGAACAGAAACAGCCTTACCACCTACGGAGCTGATATTGAGAGAGGCTGCCTTGGCACCAGGATTCACGACAACAACATACTTCTCCTCACCCAAAGTGCGCTCATATACCATCGGATATTCCTGCCCCTTCTGGTTCAGGAGCTTCCAATCACCCTCATTGTCAAGAGCCTTGGCTGAATGACGCAAAGCGGTCAGCTTACGGGTATATGACAACAGAGAATTCTGATCTCCCTGCTGAGCTTCAACGGTCAACTTTCCGTTTTCCGTATCTACAGGGAAGTAGAGCTTATCGGGTGCACTCGTAGAGAATCCGGCATTCTTGCCCTTGGTCCACTGCATCGGAGTGCGGGTACCAGAGCGCTCATTGCTACCCTCCTTGTTAGGGAGATTCATCTGAAACTTCATACCAATCTCATCACCATAATAGATAAACGGAATACCTGGCATGGTGAGGAAGAAGGTCATCGCCACCTTCAACTGGTCAGGCGTATTGCGGGTACCGATGTTAGGACGCTGGTAATCGTGGTTGGCAGATGGAACAGCGATGTAGCCGAGATTCTTGGTGGCATTGAATGCCTTGGTATAGTTCTCGCTAAATTCCTTGAGCGAACCCTTGCCCTGCTTGTCGAAATAGCAGTTCTGGTAACTCTGCTCCCACTTGCCCCATGGAGTCTTGCGGTCGAAGAACAGAGAAGCATATCCCTTGAGACCGAAATGGATGTAGAAATCGATGTTGAAGCCGGCAGGAATGGCTTGCTGCGGATTAGCCCACTCTGAAATCAGGACGGTCTCAGGATAGTACTTGTCCTTCCATGCACGCATCTCATTCCAGAGTTTGGAAACCTCCTTCTTGTCGGGGTCGTTCTTGATGAGCGATGACGCCATATCAACACGGAATCCATCCACACCCTTATCAAACCAGAAAGCCATAATGTTACGTATTTCCCTGCGGACAGCCTGTGGTCCTGGAGCATCTACCCCCTGCTCCCAAGGATGATTTGGATCTGGATGAGCAAAACCATAGTTCAAGGCAGGCTGGCACTCGAAGAAATTCTTCTCATAATACTTGGCACGAGGAGCATTAGCCTCCACATATCTGCCTCGGGTACTAGACTCCGGACTTGCCTCCTGATGACGGGCTTCTATTTCTTTCTTCTCGCTTTCAGGGATATCATTCATCCAGATATAATAGTCGCTGTAACGCTGGTTAGGATCTTTCTCGGAAGACTCCTTAAACCAGGAACACTTGGTGCTGGAATGTCCTGCCACCAGGTCGAGACAAACCTTGATGCCACGTTTATGGGCCTCATTGACCAAAGTAACCAAATCGGTATTGGTACCGAATCGAGGATCCACCTTGTAGAAATCGATGACATCATAGCCACCATCAAACCATCCCGACTCAAAGATTGGATTGAGCCAGAGGGCGTTCACACCCAGAGACTTGATGTAATCCAACTTGGAAGTGATACCCGGCAGATCGCCAATACCGTTGCCATCAGTATCCATATAGGAAGATGGATAAATCTGATAGAAAAGTGCATCACTCAACCAAGCCGGTCCCTTCTTCTGTTCTGCCTGAACAGAAAGTGTGGTTGCCGCCAAAGCAGCAACCAACAGCATTTTATTCATTCTTTTCATAAGCAACATTATTAATTCAAAAAAAACTTTCTTTCATAATAACTCAAAATTCTGCATTTTATTGTGTTATTGTGCAAGAATGCTAATTGCAAATCCGCCACCTGCAACAGAGTTCAACTTCAAGACAGACTTGCTGGTCACAGTCTTCTTGGTGATGACATAAGCCTGAGGATTTGTCTTGTAGTTGGCATTCTTTGCATCCTGATAGATGGTAGCCACATACTTCTTTCCCTTGTCGAGGAAATCGAACTTTACGGTAGATTGATGAGCCTTCATGCCCGTTACACCACCGACAAACCAGTTATCAGAATCCTTTGCTTTGCGGGCAGCGGTGATATACTCCATTGGTTCAGCCTCCAGATAGATAGACTTGTCCCAATCTACGGCCACATCCTTGATAAACTGGAAGGCATCCATGTGCTTCTCGTAATTCTCAGGGAAATCAGCAGCCATCTGCAATGGACTATACATGGTAACATAAAGTGCCAACTGACCGCAGATGGTAGAGTTGCAATGTGAACCATTGGCACAATCCATCTCAAAGATACCAGGGGTATAATCCATCGGACCTCCCTGCAGACGGGTGAAAGGCAAGATGGCGGTATGTCCCGGTTTGGTTCCTCCGAAAGCCTGATATTCTGTACCGCGAGCACTCTCGTTGCCAATCAGGTTAGGATAAGTGCGGCAGAGACCGGTAGGACGCACAGCCTCATGGGCATTTACCATGATTTGATAATCGGCAGCACGGGTTACGGCATGCAGATAGTGATTGATTTCCAACTGACTGTAGTGATGCTCGCCACGAGGAATGATGTTGCCCACATAACCGCTCTTCACAGCATCGTAGCCATAATCCTTCATCAACTGGTAAGCTCTGTCCATATACTTCTCGTAGTTCATCACAGAAGAAGAGGTTTCATGATGCATAATAAGCTTCACACCCTTGGAATGTGCATACTCATTGAGCGCCTTGATGTCGAAATCTGGATATGGAGTCAGGAAATCGAATACCTTTTCCTTCATATAACCACTCCAGTCTTCCCAACCGATGTTCCATCCTTCTACCAGGACTGCATCGAAACCATGGGCTGCAGCAAAGTCGATGTAACGGCGTACATTGGCATTGTTGGCAGAATGTTTGCCCGATGGCTTGGCATGTACATAGTCGGTTCCATCCAACTTCACGGTAGGATAATCATGGGTATAGGCCCACTCTCCCTTACCGGAAATCATCTCCCACCATACACCCACGTACTTCACTGGGTGAATCCAGGAGGTATCCTTGATCTTGCAAGGCTCATTGAGGTTGAGAATCAGGTTGGAAGACAGAACCTTGCGGGCATCATCTGTAATGACCATGGTACGCCAAGGGCTCTTGAACGGAGTCTGCATATATCCCTTCATTCCCTGGGCATCAGGGGTAAGCCAAGAGGTAAAGGTCATGGTCTTGTCATCCAGATTCAGATGCATGGCTGGATAATCCACCAGAGCAGCCTCATGCAGATTGATGTAGATACCATCATCTGTCTTCAACTGGAGTGAGGTCTGTACACCGGTATCCGAAAAGACGGTCTGTGAGAGATTGCTACTGACAGCTGCATGCAAGGCTGGACGAATGCCAGACAGACGGGTCTTGGTGTATTCATATTCCTGGGTATCGTAATCACCAGGAATCCACCAGGCGATATGATCGCCCGTCATGGCAAATTCAGTACGCTCTTCCTTGATGGTAAAGTAGTTGAGACTGCCTTTCTGAGGGAACTCATAGCGTAATCCTACTCCATCATCATAGACACGAAAACGGACGTTCATATAACTGTCGGTGGAATTCTGCTTCAACTCTACCAGCATATCATTATAATGATTGCGGATAGACTTGTTCTCTCCCCAAACAGGAGTCCAGGTCTCATCGAAAGTGGAAGTTTTCTCATCGATGACGCTAAAATCGGCAAGCAGGTCCTTGCCATCCTTACCACCCTTGGCGAGCTGATAACCCAGACGGCTAGGCTTGATAATGGTCTTGCCCTGATAGGTCACACTATAGGTAGGCACAGTGCCATCCAAGGTGAAGTTCACCTTGATTTGTCCGTTAGGAGAAGTAATGTCTCCAGCATCTGCCGAGATGCCAAAAGCCAACAGAAGGCTTGCGAGCAAAAAAAGTTTTTTCATATTATTTCCTTTTTTAGTTTGTAATATTCAATATAAAATTACCATTCTCCCTGGTATGCTCCAATGAGGAAAGTTTCCTCATTGGAGCTACCCCTTACTTGGTATAACCAGGATTCTGATCGAGTTTTTTGTTCAAGTTGAGCACGGCATAAGGGATAGGATAAACCATGGTATAGCCCTGCGTATCATCATTGTAATCACCTGCAGAAGCATTGTGGGTCACACCCTTGAAGCGGTCAGCAGTAGGCTCTGTAAAGGTACAGAATCTGATCTGGTCTTGGCGGCGTACTCCCTCCCAAGCCAGTTCCAGCATACGTTCATCCAGAATGTCATTGAGCGTAAGTTCTGTACGAGGTGTAGCAGCAACACGGCCACGAACCTCATTGACAATTGTGAGAGCCTCAGCCTTGTTACCCATACGATACTCAGCCTCAGCCTTCAGGAGCAAGGCATCGGCATAACGCCAGATCACCAGGTCGTTGTTGAAGCTATACTGCTGGGTAGTGGACTTGTCAAACTCATACTTCTTCATTCTGGCACCGGAACACTTCATGGCATGAGGGTCGTCGGCAGCAGAGAAATCTACCTTTACAGCCAGTGGCATATACTCCAGTGGCTTGTCTGTGGCACCATCCTCTACAGCCTTTCCAGTCTCCTCCATATAATCCTTGTCGGTATAGAAGTTGAGCTTCAGACGAGGGTCCGGATTAGCCGTTCCATAGCCATATACCAGCATCTGCTGTTTGGAAGAGCAGGCTCCATTCCAGCCCTGATAACCGATGGCACCGCCATGGTTATAATGCAGGGTGCGCACGATGTTGTAATCCTCTATCTTATAGTTGACGCAGTCGTTCGGACGGGTCCAGATATTCTCCACGGAATTCTGGTTGGCTACGATGAAGTTATCTGCATAGCTAGGCTGCAGGCGGTAACCCAAGCTGGCAATCTGGTCAGCACAATAGACTGCTGTTTCCCACGCATTGCGAGTTTCACCATCCAAAGTGATGTTTATATTTTTGCCCATTTCCGAAACCGTCTTTCCCTGCTCCTCGCTGACAGTAGCCTTGCCGCTCTTGTCTGTACCGACAAAGGCACTATAGCTGGTTGGAGTGGCATCATCGATGGTATAGACCGGTGCATTGATGGCACACTTAGCCATACACATATATGCCACAGCCTTAGTGATACGGCCATAATATTCACCCTCGTTCTGGCTCTTACTGTCTGAAAGATGAGGAATACATTCAGCCAATTCTGAAGTGACAAACTTGAAGACATCAGAGCGGTTGGACTGCTCCACCTCGTTAGCACTCACCTCAGAAGAAACAACCAATGGCACCTGTCCAAAGAGATCCATTACATAATAATAATAGACAGCACGAAGGGCTCTCAATTCATATACATATTCAGCATATTCCGGATGTTCACCCAGGTACTTGTTGAGTCGGTCGATAGAAGAATTGGCAAGACCGATGACACGATACAGGTTGTTCCACACATCGTTATACTTGCTTACAGACGACTCAAAGTTGTGGAGGAAAATGTTCTGCCAGGCACCACCATCCACCCAGTCACCTTGGCGACCAGGAATCATACTGGCATCAGAAGAGAACTCCTGAAAAGTATGTACCGAGCCACCATCGCTTCCATACAATCCATTGCCGATGGAAGAATAAACATTAGCCACTGTGTTTACATATACCAGCTTAGGGGTACTGAAAGCCTCCTCCTCAGAAAACTTGCTTCGTGGAGTCTCATCCAGTGAGCAACTAGCCAGTAATATCGATGAAAGAAGCATCGAACCTATAATATATTGTTTCATAACTGTAATCCTTTATATATTAATAATGTAATTCTTAATTAGAACTTGAAATCTATTCTATGTGAAAACATTTAGAAATTCACAGAGAGCGACAAAGTATAAGTACGGCTCAGAGGATAGATGTTCTTATCGTCGATACCCAGATTGTCACCACTGATGGTTGCTGAGTTGATCATTGGAGTCAAGCCCTTGTAACCAGTGAGGGTACAGATATTGTTGACTGACAATGACAGGTGAATGTTGTTGATGAACTTCCACTTGAGCATATCCTTGGTAAAGGTATAGCCCAGAGAAGCGTACTCGAAGTTCATATAGTCACCCTTTTCCAACCAGTAGTCAGAAATCTGAACATCATGGATTCCCTTGCCATTATTGAGATGCTGTGCACCGCTCAGAATATTATAGGTTGGGAAATTACTCATATTGTTCAAGGTCATGGATGTAGCATTGTAAATCTTATGACCGAACGCACCATTAAACTGCATGCTCAGATCCCAGTTCTTGTACTTGAAGCTCATATCCCAACCGAGGAAGTACTTAGGAATGGCCTGTCCGCATACCTTGCGGTCGCCACTGTCACCCGTATCAATGGTACCATTATCATCAAGGTCTTCGATGATATACTGTCCGTTCTCATCAATACCTGTGCAGTGAGGCAGATAGAATACACCTACAGGCTGTCCCTCTATCAGATAGGTTACACCATTATTATGTACCAGACCAGCTGCACCTACCGTAGCAACAGAAATATGCTCGCTCGTTGTCATAGGCTGTCCCTTGTAGGTACCGCTCAACTTCTTCAGCTTATTCTTCTGATAAGAGAAATTCAGACCGGAATTGAAGGTGAAGTCCTTCGTCTTGATGATGTCACCACGAACAGCCAGTTCGAATCCCATATTAGTCATGGTACCCACATTGGCCAACAGACGGTCGTAAGTGAAAGGAGGTACCGGCACGGTATAGGTATAAAGCATATCCGAAGTCTCGGAAGTGTACCAGTCGAAGGTTACATTGAGACGCTGCTTGAACATCGACAGGTCGAAGCCGACATCAAATGTCTTCTTTACCTCCCACTTCAGATCAGGGTTGCTGTTGGAAGTAACCGCAAACGTAGTACTTGTTGCGCCGTTGACGGTAGTTACACCATTAGGTTCCATCAGAGCGAGAGAGGTATAAGGATCGATAGCATCCTGATTACCGGTCACACCATATCCTGCACGGATCTTGAAATTATCTATCTGCTTGATTTTCTTCATCCAAGGCTCGTTGCTGATTACCCAGGCTAAGGAAGCAGAAGGGAACCAGCCCCACTTCTGACCATCACCCAACTTGGAAGAACCATCGGTACGAACATTGACGGTAGCGATGTATCTGTCAGCAAACATATAGTTGACACGAGCCATATAAGAACTCAGGGTATATTCGGTGTAGTTAGACTGCAGATTACCCCAGCTCACATTGGCAGCAGCCTTCATGTTATTGAACTTGAAGTAGTTGGTATCAAATCCATGTGCCTCCTGTGAGTTCCAGTCATAGGTATATTTCTGTCCCTCCATCAGAGCCAAGGCATCAATGTGATGCTTGCCGAAATCCTTGGAGAAATTCACCATGATATTGCCCATATAGTCCTTGCGGTTGGTATTGGCGATATAAGCCCATCCATTACCATTCAACTTACCCATCTGGATGTTGTTAGGAATATAGAACTTATTGTCACGGTTCCAATAGTTATATGAACCAAAGGCACTTACAGAGAGACCGTCGATGATGTTGACAGTTGCCTTGCCATGAACATTGACAGAAGCATCCTTGTAGAAGTCATCAATATCGAGCAATCCCAGTGGATTCCAGATTTCATTGGCAAGCAAGTCCTCATCCCATTCGCCCTTGTTGTTTCTTACATGTGGATAGGTAGGGTTGTAAGCAGTGGCAGAATAGAACATCTTGTGCATATCATACTGGATATTGCTGTTGCGCTGAGAGCCAAACATTCCTAGTTCCAGCTTCAGATGCTTATCGAAGAGATACTGGGTGCCATCCAGCTTTGCTGTAAAATTCTTCATATCAGAATTCTTCAAGGCTCCCTGACGGAGTATGAATCCCAAAGAAGCACGCAGACTGGATGTATCCGTACCAGAAGAAAAAGAAATATTATGATTTTGGGTAAGACCCGTATTGCGCTCAATCTCCTCGAGGAAATTGGTATCGCCACCCATATCGGTATAGGTCAATCCCAAGGACTTGGCTGTCTCACGATATTCGGAAGCCGACATCATATCCAGATTTTTATAGACCGTGTTTACACCAAACTGACCATTGTAGCTAAGGCTGGAATATCCCAGCTTACCCTTGGCTGTGGTAACAACGATGACACCGGAAGCACCACGTGAACCATACTGAGCCGTCTCTGAAGCATCCTTCAGGATGGTCAGACTCTCAATATCACCAGGAGCCAGAGAATTGAACATCGTCATATCAGCAAAGACGCCATCAATGATAACCAACGGATCGTTTCCACCGGAAAGAGAAGAAGTACCACGAACTCGAATGCTTGGCGAACTGGTAGGATCACCACCTGCCTGAGAGATGACAACACCAGCTACCTTACCCTTCAAGGCCTCGGCAGGACTGGTTACCACACCCTTGTTCATATCTTCTTTCTTGATGCGATCGACAGCACCCGACACAGTTCGCTTGCTGCCCACGGCATAACCAACGACAAGCACTTCATCGAGCACCTCATCGTTTTCCTTCAGCGTCACATTGATGACATGATTCCCCTTTACCGGAATCTCCTGAGTGCGATATCCCAGATAAGAGAATACCAAGACTGCACCATCCTTCACATTATTAAGCGTGTAACCGCCATCCAAGTCTGATACAGCTCCATTCTTTGTATCCTTCACCAGAATGCTGGCACCAATGACTGGTTCGCCAGTGGCATCCACCACTTGTCCTTTAATGGTAGCCTGACCAAAAGCATTTAAAGTAATCAAGCATCCTGCCATCAGCAGACCTGCTTTCTTTGATAAGTTCGTTTTATCCATAATTTAATAGGTTTATTATGATTAAAATTGTTTGTTGCCGCAAAAGTACGGCAAAAATCAATAAGTTGGTGCGAATAGTAGGCTTTTGGTAGATTGTCGGTATCTAGAACCAATCTCACAGCTCTGAATATCAATATTTTGCGAATTCTCAAAAAAAGCGGCTAGTAGATGCGAGATTCTCAATGTTTTTTATTATTTTTGCAGCGGAATCTAAAAACATAGGAAATATGAGACATCTTATCGTTATAATCATCACCCTGATGATACAGCCGATATACATAAAAGGAGACAACAACCAGCTATACAAGCAGCTGGATGCTGCCCTGGCACAACGTGCCCATTATGTAGAGTTAAAAGAGAAAAGCTTAAACGAAATCAAGCAAGGAGCCAAGTATGTTACCAGCAACGAAGACAAATTAAAACTATACGAACAACTCGCCAACGAATACAAAGCCTACGAATACGACTCGGCGATGACCTACGTAAACAAAGGTCTTATCCTTGCCCAAAAGAGTAACAATATCTTTTTTAACAAAAGATTCCAGCTTAGCCAAACCAGGTTATTGATCACACGTGGATTCTATGCAGAAGCAAAGGAAATTTTGCAGAAGATAGAGCCTAAGGAAGAACCACGTGACTATCAGTTTCTATATTATTATACAATGTATGGACTATACAACAACTGGTCAACCTACTGTGAAAACAATGAATTCAGCAAGAATTACGACCTGAAAAAAGTGGAATACCTGAAGAAAGCAATAGAACTGTCGCCAAAGAAAGATGCATTCTATTACTACCTGATGGGAGAATTATACTATTTCAGCAATCATCCCAACAATAACAAGACCATCCAATACTACAAAAAGGCACTGAGTATGGAAAAGGCCAACAGCCGTCTGCATGCCATGACCGCCTTTGCGCTTTCAGAGGTCTATCAGAAAGCCAACAACCTAGAGCTAATGGAGCATTACCTCCTGGTTGCAGCCATCTCAGACATCACTTCTGCCACAAAAGAAAATGTCGCTCTGCAAGACATCGCACTCTTCATCTACAAACATAAGACCAGAAGTCTGAACAAAGCCCAGGAATACATCAACCTATCCCTAGAAGATGCTTATGCCTACAAAAGCCGGTTGCGCCGCATTGAGATTTCATCCAAATTACAATTGATTACCAATGCCTATACAGATGACATCAAAACAACTAACAGATTGCTCAACATCGCCCTATTGGTCATTATCCTGCTCCTACTTGGAGTAGGTATTAGCAGTCTGTTCATCCGCAAGAAGAACAGGCTGCTGAAACAAAAGAAAGATGAAATCTCGGCAACGTCTGACAAAATGGAAAAGCTCAACGGTCAGCTACATCTCATCAACGACGAACTGAAGGATACCAACCAGAAGCGCGAGAGATTGGTAAAGGTATATATAGACCTGTGCTATAAGAACATAGAGAGAAACCAAAAGCTAAGAACATTGGCTGTAAGAAAGATAAAAGCCAACCAAAGCAAGGAACTGCTGAGTCTTCTCTCTTCCTCATCAAGTACAGAAAAGGAAAACAAGGAGTTTTTGACGGAATTCGACAAAGCATTCCTGTCTCTGTACCCAACTTTTGTAAACGAGCTGAACCAGCAACTCACCGAATCGGCACACATCCTACTGAAAGAGAATGGGGAAATGCCACCCATCCTTCGTGTGTGCGCCTTGTTGCGATTAGGCATTACTGAAAGTTCCAAGATTGCCGGCATCCTGTCTTATTCGCCACAAACCGTATATAACTACCGTTCCATACTCAAGAACAATGCCATAGAAAAGGAGCACTTCGAGGAGAACGTACTCAAGCTCTGTATGATAATCGCATAAGATCCACTCAAGAATATCAAATCTAGAAAGGGGCTTATTACAGAACATTGAGAATGCTAAGTTTCAGAATTGTGTGCCTCAAGCTGGATATATCAAGTCTATGGGACTGAAAGCAGAGTAATATATGAATGCTGAGTAATGACATATAAAAAAGAGTGTGAGTCTTCTATCCGAGAAAACTCACACTCTTTTTTATATTATCACTTATTCCTAGGAATAAAAGTTTTTAAACTACGAAGAAATCTATGTTCAGCAGTGTTGAACATAAGTTCAGCAGTGTTAAACATAAGTTCAGCAGTGTTGAACATAGGTTCAGCAGTGCCGAACATAACTTATTACTAGGAGAACAGACTATTAATACTCATTCTGCTTTAAAGTACCCTTAGCAGCCTCTATTTCATTCTGAGGGATTGGCAAGTATTTCTTGCTTTCCGTCCACTGGATACGCTCAGGTACACCAAGCACATCGTATGCAGTCTTTGTCTTGTTGAGTACCTTTCCTCCACCTGGGCGGTCCAAATACTTCAAGAGGAAGATACCCGTGTTCTGATAATGGCCATTGTAAGTTACCTCATCACCCGGCTGCGCATTCTTCATTTTCATTTTCTTCCACTTTTAGCCACATTTCTATTTTTCATACCTCACTTTTTATCAGGTACTTATAAAAATCACAGATGATATTTTTCCACTTTTCCTTTACAAGCACTCGGTTTATACCTTATTATTTAGTAACTTTGCAACCGAAAATGACAGATATGCATTTTCATAACTAACAATTTAATATTCATAAGAAATAATATTCACAAGAAACATGAAACATTTCATTCTATCCTGCGCACTATCGATGGCGGCTATAGCCACCTCCAGCGCACAACAAACTGGTCAGTTGCCTGTCTATCTCGACAACACCAAACCTGTAGAACAACGCATCGACGATGCCATTGCCCGAATGACACTTCAAGAGAAAATTCGCATCATTCATGCACAGAGTAAGTTTTCCTCTGCAGGAGTTCCCCGTTTGGGATTTCCTGACTTCTGGACAGATGACGGTCCTCATGGTGTTCGCCCTGATGTATTGTGGGACGAATGGGAGCAGGCTGGCCAAACCAATGACTCCTGCGTAGCCTTCCCTGCCCTCACCTGCCTGGCAGCATCCTGGAACCCACAGATGAGCAGAATCTATGGAGAATCATTAGGCGAAGAGGCTTTGTATCGAGGAAAAGACATGATTCTAGGTCCTGGCGTGAACATCTATCGCACCCCATTGAACGGACGCAACTTCGAATATATGGGTGAAGATCCTTACCTGGCAAGCATCATGGTTGTACCTTATATCCAAGGATTACAGTCTAAGGGAGTATCAGCCTGCGTAAAGCATTACTGCCTCAATAACGAGGAGGAATACCGTCATCAGGTAAACGTCATCGTGAGCGACCGTGCCCTCCATGAAATCTATCTTCCAGCCTTCAAGGCTGCTGTAGAGAAAGGTAAGACTTGGGGAATCATGGGTGCATACAATCTCTACAAGAACGAACACAACTGCCATAACCAGTGGACTCTGAACAAGATTCTGAAGGGCGACTGGAAATATGACGGCGTAGTGGTAAGCGACTGGGGAGGCGCACACGATACCGACCAAGCCGTGAAGAACGGGCTCGACATAGAGTTCGGCACATGGACGAACGGATTGACCATGGGTGCCAGCAATGCCTACGATAATTACTACCTTGCCGTACCATATATAAAAGGTATCCAGGAAGGTAAATACACCACCAAGGAATTGGATGAAAAGGTGCGCCGCGTATTACGCCTATTCTATCGCACCACCATGAATCCAAACCGTCCTCATGGTTTTCTCTGTTCTGACAGCCACTATGCAGCAGCCAGACAGATTGCCGAAGATGGCATCGTACTGCTCCAGAACAAGAACCATGTGCTTCCTATCAATACTCAGAAAGCACAACGTGTTTTGGTAGTAGGAGAAAATGCCGTGAAGATGATGACCGTGGGTGGAGGCAGCTCTTCTCTCAAGGTACAGCGGGAGATTTCGCCACTCGACGGATTAAAATCTCGACTGGAAAAAGATAATGTGGAAGTGGAGTTTGCACGAGGTTATGTAGGCGATGTAAGCGGAAATTACAATGGCGTAACTACCGGACAGAATCTGGAGGACAAACGCAGCGAGGCTGAGCTGATAGCCGAAGCCGTAGAAAAAGCCAAGCATGCTGATTACGTGGTGATGTTTGGCGGCTTGAACAAGAGTGATTATCAGGATTGCGAAGGTCACGACCGCAAACAGCTTGAATTGCCATACGCTCAAGACAAGCTCATCGAGGCTTTGGCTAAAGCCAACAAGAACTTCATCTATGTGAATATCTCAGGTAATGCTGTGGCTATGCCTTGGAAAGAAAAAGTGGCTGGCATCATTCAAGGATGGTATATCGGTAGCGAAAGCGGTGAAGCTCTGGCTTCTATCCTCACCGGCGACAAGAATCCTAGCGGCAAATTACCATTCACATGGGTAAACTCATTGCAGGAAGTGGGTGCCCACGCATTAAACACCTATCCGGGCACCTGGCGCAAGGAAGGTGGAGCCAAGACTGAGGGCAACATCATTGATGAGGAGTATAAGGAAGGCATCTACGTAGGTTACCGTTGGACTGATAAGAAAAACATCAAGCCAGCATTCGCCTTTGGACATGGATTGAGCTACACTCAGTTTGCCATCTCTAATCTTCGCAGTGATAAGAATCAGATGAATCAGAATGACTCTATCACCTTTACCGTGAATGTAAAGAACTCTGGCAAACGTGCCGGTGCAGAAACCATCCAGCTCTATATCCATGATGTAAAGGCTTCTGTCGATCGCCCTTACAAGGAGCTGAAGGGATTCCAGAAGGTTTACCTGCAGCCGGGAGAGAGCAAGGATGTAAACATCACCATCAATAAGCAGGCACTCAGTTTCTATGATGAAACAGCTGCATCCTGGAAGGCAGAAGCAGGCAAGTTTGAGGCACTCGTCGGAAATGCTTCCGATCAGCTGAAACTCAAAAAGGCGTTTGAACTGAAATAAAACAAAAAAAGGTTCCTTTGGAGATTATCAAACTCCATCAAGGAACCTTATATTTTTGTACCCGGTATAAGTTTGCACTAAACTTATACCCAATATCATCTCATTCCAATCTGCTTTACCTTTGTTTCAAATTCATCTCTTTCACAGATGGCTCCATTCTTTACCTTGGCACGATAATTATAAATGGTATTTACCGAATAATGCAGAAATTCGGCGATTTTAGAACTATCTTCGATACCCAGGCGAATAAGAGCAAAGATGCGAATGGTGGTAGAAAGTTTACCGTCATCCTCCAAGACGATACGTTCCTCAGGCTTCAAAAGAGCATTGAATTCCTCTACAAAATCAGGGAAGAGTTTCAGGAACGCAGCATCAAAGTAATCGTATAACTCGCCGATATACTCATGATCGGTTTGCATCATATCTATCAATTTGGTCAACTCACGCTGCTTGACCAACTTCACCACGCGCTTGCGCATGGTTTCTATCTTATCCACATAGATAGCACAGAGACGCAAGAATCGGCCAATATAGACTTCTTTCATCTTATTGCTCTCATTCAAGCTACCATAAGCCTGCTCTAAGTTTCTGTTGGTTTGCTGCAATTCCCTATTGGTTTGTTCCAGATTCTTATTCGCCTTTTCCAATTCCTTATGAGCCAAGGCAAGACGACGGCGCTGCTTGTTCACATACAGAAGCAGGATACATACTAATACCAAAAGTACTACAGATACTGCTATCATCAGTTTAAGCTGCCGGTTACTCTGCGTAATTTCCTTCTGATAAGTACCCTCAACGGCAGAGAGCAACGGCATGATTTGGCGACTTCGAATAGCGGTATTGAAAATGCGGGCTGCATCCCATGCAAACTTGATGTAAGTATAGGTATGGGCAAACTCCTTTTGGTTTTGATTCAGAAGATTGGCAAGTTCCCACATTGAGCCCTGATCCATCACCGCCGTACGGACATCACAAAGAGCCGAGGCAAGGAAGTAATAGATGGCATCTTCATTCTTATTGAGCTGCTTGGAGATCACCGCCCTATAGTAAGCCACGATAGCATATTCATGAGTCCCAGGCTTTACCTGCTTCATACGCAAATTGCTATAATATAAGGCACCCTTCAGGTCGTTAGCACTACGACAGTCTTCCTCCATCATCTGCAGGTATCTATCGTCTGTATGCGAAAAAATCCTGGCTATCTGTTTCTTCATCACTTGCGCCTTTTGTGCATAATGCTCTTTCAATGACGGCACATTGCTATAAAAAGCCAGCTCTCCATAAAGATGCTGACCAGCCCAAAGATAGTTGCGATACCCTTCTGCATCAAGCTTAGTAGTATCCATCTTGTTCAGCAGACTATACGATTCCACATAATCACCTATAGTAGAACTCTGAAAAGCAAGCAGCGATATAGCATTGCCCTTTTTTGCCTGATCGCCCATACGCTCAGCCAAGGCAATGCAACGATTCAGATAACTCACGGCTGAATCGTTTTTATAAGCCTGATACTCCTGAAAAAGAGCAAAACTCATTTGGTACCTTGCTCCATCATTCTTGCAAGCATTCAGTTGACTTGCAAGTTTGGCTATACGTCCCTCACGCACTGCCACATAACGAGGCGACTGCAGAATGGCTTCATCCAGACATTGATAAAGAGAATCTAAATTATACTTTGCAGCATTGGCTATATGCGTCAACAGCAACAAGCATATCAGTAAGAACCATCTATTCTTCATTATTTGTTACGCTTTAAGAAATTGTATATAGGTTTGATTTTTTAAAAATCATTTTCAACTTTTGGACTTTCTTTGCAGAATGCCGATGCAAATATAATCATTTTTTCAGATAACGCCAAAACATAAGGATATTTTTTTGCCTTTTCCTACTATTTTATATCCACTTTTTCATCTCCTACACTAAATCACAACCACTTCATTATCAAAACATTTTCTTCTTTAACAGAAAAAACAATCCACATTTTCTCCCTTTATCCTATGTGGGCTCCAGTTTTTTTATTACTTTTGCAAAACAATACTAGCAATGATATAAGTTGCATAATAACCATACTAACATTATAAACATGAGAACAGCATTCATATCACTATCATTTCTGCTGGCTGGCTCGCTGATGGTTCCTGCCATCGCCCATACACCCGCCAGCAAGAAGAAAGTTGCTACAACAACTCAAAAAGGTAAAATCCTGCCGATGAAGGAGTATATCGACCAGCTGATGGCAAAGATGACTCTGCAGGAGAAAATCGGTCAGCTCAACCTGATGGTGGCTGGCGATATCACTACCGGTGGAGCCCTGGACACCCAGGTGGGTGGCGACATTGCAAAAGGCAACATGGGCGGCGTATTTAACATCAAGGGACTCGACAAAATCAAGGCTCTCCAGGACATCGCCATCAAGAACAGCCGTCTGGGCATTCCGCTGCTGGTGGGCATGGACGTAATCCATGGTTACGAGACCATGTTCCCTATCCCTCTCGCCCTCTCCTGCTCCTGGGATACAGAAGCGATGAAGAAGGTAGGCGAAGTATCGGCTAAGGAAGCCAGTGCTGCAGGAATCAACTGGACTTACTCGCCTATGGTAGATATTGCACTCGATGCCCGATGGGGACGAATCAGCGAGGGTAACGGAGAGGATCCTTACCTGAGCGGCGTGATGGGTGCCGCACTCACACAGGGTTACCAGGGCACCGACATGCGCACAGAGGAGATATTGAGAGCCGATAGAATCATGGCGTGCCTCAAGCACTTTGCCCTCTACGGAGCCGTGGAGAGCGGCAAAGAATACAACACCGTGGATATGAGTCGCATACGCATGATGAACCAATACCTGCCTCCTTACGAAGCCGTGGTAAAGGCTGGCGTAGGCAGCGTAATGTCTTCGTTCAACCTGATAGATTATACCCCTGCCACCGCCAACCACTGGATGATGACCGATGTCTTGAGAAAACAATGGGGATTCAAGGGATTCGTGGTAACCGATTATGCATCTATCGCCGAGATTCTGAACCACGGCACAGCCAAGGATCTGAAAGAGGCATCAGAACAGGCACTCCTGGCAGGTACGGATATGGATATGTGCTCCAATGCCTTCGTCAAGCATCTGGCACAAAGCGTGGCTGATGGCAAGGTGACGGAGGAAGACATCAACACAGCCTGCCGCCGCATCCTCGAGGCAAAATACAAACTGGGATTGTTCAGCAATCCTTACCGTTATTGCAACGCCAAGCGAAACAAGACCGACATCTACTCTGCCGAAAACCGACAGATAGCTCGCGACGTAGCAGCCGAGACCTTCGTGCTTCTGAAAAATGAAGGAAATCTTCTTCCTCTGAAGAAACAGGGAAAGATAGCGCTGATTGGTCCTCTTGCAGATACCCGCGATAATATAGCCGGCACATGGAGTGTAGCCCAGGCTCCTGAGAAATACACTACCATCAAGGAAGCCATGGAGAAAGCGCTCGATGGCAAAGCCACCTTATTATATGCACAGGGCAGCAATATCTGGCGCGATAGGGAACTTCAGAAGAACGGCGAACTGGGCAAGTCTATCGCCTGGGGAGATGAAGTAAAGATGAAGAACGAGGCGCTGCAGATAGCAAAGGAAGCAGATGTGATTATCTGCGCCATGGGCGAAACTGCCGATATGAGCGGGGAATGCGCAAGCCGCACTAATCTGGAAATGCCGGATGTGCAGCAAGAACTTCTGGCAGAACTCGCAAAGACGGGAAAACCAGTCGTATTGCTCAACTTTGCCGGTCGCCCTACGGTTTTGTCATGGGAGAAAGAACACATTCCTGCCATCATGAACGTATGGTTTGGTGGTTCTGAAGTGGGAGATGCACTTTGCGACGTCATCTTCGGCGACAAGGTTCCATCAGGTAAGCTCACCACTTCCATGCCAAAGACAACCGGACAGGAGCCTCTCTACTACAATCATCAGAATACGGGAAGACCAGTACCTGATGACAATCAGAAATTTGCCAAGTTTGCCAGCAATTGTCTGGATGTAAGCAATGGTCCTCTCTATCCATTCGGCTATGGATTGAGCTACACCACTTTCGAGTATGGCGATTTGAAGCTGAGCAGCCATGAAGTCAATAGGGATGACTGGAAGATCACCGCCACCATCAACGTAAAGAATACGGGCAGCCGTGATGCCGACGAGATAGTTCAGCTCTATATCCGTGATATGGTTGCCAGCATCTCTCGCCCTGTCAAGGAACTGAAAGGTTTCCAGCGCATCCATCTGGCTGCAGGAGAAAGCAGGGAAATCAGCTTCGACATCACTCCTGAAATGCTCAAATTCTATAACGCAGAATTAAAGCATGTGATAGAACCTGGCGACTTCCAGATTATGGTGGGAGGAAACAGTAAAGAGGTAAAGATCCAGAATCTTACTGTTAAGAACTAGTGCCAAAAGCAAATGAACATGCAATGATAGATACAAGACTGAAAATTTTCAGGAGTGTGGTTACACTCCTGAAAACTTTCCATAGATTCATAATCCAAGGTTATAACGGTGACAAACAATTAGCCTAAGTGCACTTATCTTCCTGTAACGCAACATAAGAACAGAACAATGTTCGAAACCGCCATTTCGGAAACAAATCCAACATTCAAACAAATAAAAAATCTTAAATCAACAAGCAAACTAACTGACATCCAAGCTTTTTTATTATCTTTGCATTCGAAACCGCCATTTCGGAAACAGCGGTTTCGGAAAATAACAAGAAAAAGAAACTCTAAAATAATAGAAATATGAAGTTCTTTGGAAGACAAAACGAAATAAAAGAATTGCAAGAGATAAGAAATCTATCTTTGCAAACGGCTCGTTTCACAATCGTAACAGGACGCCGACGTAGCGGAAAGACATCCTTATTGATAAAAGCATACGAGGATGTTCAGGATATGCTGTATTTCTTTGTTGCACGAAAATCAGAAGCTGAACTCTGCAGAGATTTTATCGAAGAGATGACGACCAAACTTCAGCTTCCTATCCTCGGCGAAGTAACACGCTTTGGAGATATCTTTAAATATCTGCTTCAACTATCCAAGATTCGCCCTATCACTCTCATCATAGACGAATTTCAAGATTTCAAGCGGGTTAATCCATCTATCTTTTCAGATATGCAAAAGATATGGGATCTAAACAAACAGGAAGCTCATATCAATCTCGTGGTTTGCGGTTCTGTTTATTCACTTATGAACATCATCTTTAAGAACAATAAGCAACCACTTTATGGTAGGCAGACAGGAGAAATAAAAGTCACTCCATTTCCTCCTTCTGTCATCAAGGAAATTCTCTCTACATATAATTCTGCCTACACCAACGATGACCTACTAGCTCTCTACAGTTATACAGGCGGAGTAGCAGAATATGTAGAAATGATGATGGATGCAGGAGCCACGACCAAGGAACAGATGACAGAGAAGTTTGTTGCAAAAAACTCTTATTTCATCTACGAAGGGAAAAATATGCTGATAGAGGAATTTGGCAAAGACTATGCCCGATATTTCGAAATACTGCAACTTATCGCTTCAGGCTGCACAACCCGTGGTGAAATAGAAAGCATCATGAAAATAGAACTATCGGGCTATCTCACTAAACTGGAGAACGACTATTGCTTGATTTCCCGTTATACACCGATGTTTCAAAAGACCAATCGCAACATTCGGTACCAGATAGAAGACAACTTCCTTCGCGTCTGGTTTCGCTACATCTACAAATATGGATATATGATAGAGGTTGGCGCCAACAAGAAACTAAAGATGGTCATGGACAAGGGCTACACCACATATACCGGCAAGGTTCTGGAAAGATATTTCATAGCAAAGATGATTGAAAGCGAAGAATATACCCAGATTGCTTCCTGGTGGGACAGAAAGGGAGAGAATGAAATCGATATCATCGCTGCCGATGAACTGGAGCAAAAAGTCATTTTCTATGAGGTGAAACGCCAAGCCAAGGATATAAATCTCGGCATCTTAAAAGATAAAGCCGAGCATTTCTTCCAGGCAACAGGAAAATTCAAGAAATTCACTATCGGATACCAGGGATTGTCGATGGAGGATATGTAGTTTGCTATTCCTTAATTACAAGAATGGCATTCTGCCAAGAAATTATGTTAATATTATTCTAAACGAGTAAAATACTTCTCAAACACCCGTAAAATGGGGGCAAGAAGAGATTCTATATTTTCCCTTAAGGGTTTTTGTTTTTTCCCTTAAGGAAAATATTTCCTTAAGGGATTTTTACGAAGCTTTCAACTTGTAAAGATAAGTATAATATCGATTATTCCATACACTTCATAAGTGCAAAGTCTGAGATTATAAAAAGTGAGGTTCACCAGCCAGGACAAAAACGGAGTTATAAGATAAAAAAGAGCGTAAAGAGATAAGATGCCTATGCTTCTTATACTCTTTACGCATAAGATTTAGTTTTCGCAGACAGTAAACTGATATTGGCCTGAGGCCAATTCCAAAACGTATTTATTGCCTATTAGCTTATATTGATTCTTCTTTAATTTCTTTCCATCCAGTAAAACAGACTTCTGAGAAGCTGCAGGTAAACTTACCGTAGCAGATGTGTTTGCTGGAATGACAAATGAATAGACAAGTCTATTGTCCTTTCGTTCCCATTTGCTTTCGATCCTGCCATACATACTATCATAGAATCCGGAAGCATACTGCAAGCCACCTGGCTCATCAGGCTCGGGTTGCAACAGAAAATGCTTAAATCCAGGGTTCTCCTCGTCGCGCTGAATACCCAAAGAAAAGTTATACATCCAAGCTGCCACAGCTCCAAAAGAATAGTGATTGAAGGAGTTCATGCGGTTGTTGCCTCCAAAACCTCTCTCATGTGTATAGGAATTGAGACGTTCCCATATTGTTGTTGCTCCCTGAGTTACTGGATATAGCCAGGATGGATAAGTTTTTTGGCGAAGCAGTCGATAAGCCAAGCTATCTTGCCCTGCATCCGACAAGGCTTTGCTAATCCAGGCAGTACCAATAAAACCCGTCATCAGAGAATAAGGTGGACAATATTCTCCTTTGTCTGTTTTGTTGGAACGTATGAGAGTTGACTTCAGGTTTTCTATAAACTTTGTTCTCAATGCTGGTTTGATGATATCAAATACCAGTGGAAGTATGTAAGATGTTTGTGTATCTACCAACTTGCCCTTTTGTTCTTTATTGAATGAGGAAGCTATCGTTTTACCCGAAGAAGGATTCACGTAGGAGGCGTTGAACAGCTCAACCCGTTCCTTGTGCAAATTCCCATAATAAGCTGCATCATCAGGAAAGCCCAATATTCCTGCCATCTTCTGCATCAATTCCAAATCATAGATATAATAACACTCCCAAAGAAGAGATTTGTCATTCCGTTCATCTTCCAGTCCCAGCCAGTCACCAAGATCTCCCCACTGCCGTTTCTGAACAATGATATCTGTGGTACTATCTATATAATGGCTCTTCACATATTCTATATATTTCTTCATTGCAGCATAATGTTCCCTGATCAAGGTGGTATCATTATATTGCTGGTAGCACTCCCATGGAACAGTAATGCCGGCACTTCCCCACAGCAACCCACCAAAACCACCACCTACAGGGGCAATGTCTTGAAATCTTCCCTCAGGGGTTTGTACATCTCTCATTGCCTGCAAGTAGCTACGAAGCATGACAGCGGCATCAGTCATATAAGTTGCTGTACGGGAAAACACAGAGATGTCACCAGCCCAACCCATACGCTCATTACGCTGAGGGCAATCCGTTGGTATGGAGAGGAAATTTCCCATTGAGGACCATTTCACATTTTCCCAGAGACGATTGATATTGTCATCGGAAGTCTGATACGCTGAGGAAATCTTCTTGATAGAACTCAAGACGATTCCTTTGACATTTTCCAATGGAAGTGGAGCTTCCAAACCGGTGATTTCAATATAGCGGTAACCGTGATAGGTGAATCGGGGGGTAAAAACTTCGATACCACCTTTGGCGACATAGATATCCTGCGCCATCGCTGCACGGATGTTCTCCATCATCATCATTCCCGCATCACCAGCATATTCCGGAAGATTTGGATACAATACCTCTGCGTATCTCATCGTGACTTGCGTAGAAGGTGAAAGACCGCAGAATTTGATTTTTGGAACACCCACCATGTTCTGCCCCATATCATAAATGAATACCCCTTTTCGCACTTCCTTAACCGATTTTGCAGGGAGTTCACAGACAGGAAGTATGGTGTTTTCATTTTGCCCCACCAGTTTGAAAAAGCTATAATCATCGGGAGCCATTGCCGTGCCCCATCCATCATGGCTTACATGTTCGGTCAACGGGATTTCAACACAATCTCTCCATTTGCCGGCATCATAAGAAGGAAGAGACCATCCTTCTACATCACCCTCACGGCAAGCATCATATACTTCTCCCTGGAAAAGACTTCCGTATTTCACAGGTCCTTCATCGTAGTATTGCCACAGAGAAGGAGATGTTACAACATCCTGGCTGCTGCCATCCTTATACCTAATATATAATCTGGCCAATAGTGACTGACGGTCACCGAAATAATTCCAGTTCTCACCTTGAAAGGTAAGACCGCCACTCCACCAGCCTTCACCCAAAATAGCACCTATTGCATTCTGACCATACAGTAAATGCTCAGTAACGTCATATGTCTGATAAGTATGTGTCTTGTTATATTGCGTTATACCTGGATTTAGATATTCCTCATTGACACGTTTGCCATTCATATAAACATCATATACACCACGTGCAGTAACATAGAGGCGAGCAGAGGCCACCTCCTTATCCACCTTGAAACTAGTACGAAGCATCGGCATAGACTTCTGGCTAGGATTAATGATAACCTGGCGTGAGGACTTCCTGCCATCTAAAGTCATTTGGAGTTTATCTACTTTTACGATAACATTACCTGGACTTCGAAATGCTCTCACTTCGGCTTCCGAAAAAGTAGCCATTTGAGATTTGTTGACTGCTATTCCCAGATCAGCCAATACTGGAAAAGCCAGGAAGTCTCCACCTTGCCCTATAGGATTCAATGACTGTATCCCAAGACTTTGACCATCCACGAAGATTTCCGTATACCCCAGGTTGACTGCCACTTCAAAATGATGCTTGAGATAACGGTTACCTTGATTGATGACACTCGCCGGTATGGATATAACCTTTAGAGGAACATCCTGCTTGTCCTCTTTGGCATATCCTACTCTATAAACAGCAACTGTTGCTTCCTTTTTATCATCTATTCCCTGAGTATTCAGTTCAAACTTTATATAGGAAGCATCCTGATGATTCTGCAGATGATAGATGTTTTTGTTGGCATCCATCAATCTTCTGTCATTGACACCAAGCAAGAAGGATGCTTGTTTTGATTTGCTGCGTTTGTCTAATTGAAGAGAAATGGAGAATCTGAATACAGGCAGGTATTGACTATGAAGCACATTGCTGGATTCCGGTAAACCAACCCATTTGGCACCTTTCCAGGCTTCGCTCTTATCCGAATGGTTCATTAAACCCATCTCAAACCAGGAAGTTTGACTCATTGGACAGTCATCCTGATTCCAAACGGTCAAATTCCATTGATACCTTTTCTGAGGCATCAATTTCTTACCTGCGTAACGTACATTCAAGGACTTTGAATTGGCAACTTTTCCAGAGTTCCACAATACCTTTCCCTGCACGTCGGTTACAGTAATGGCATAAGCTTTCTGATAGCAATTCCTGGAATGATCATCAGATAGCATTTGCCAACTGAATCTAGGATGCTCCTCTTCAAGAGCAATTGGAGTTTTCTGATACTCCACCTTCATCTGCGCTATCGATGTTGTACGTTTGGCGTAAGAAGCGCCAGCCAACATGCAAAAGAAAAAAAAGACAATACGATGTTTCATAATAAAAGGCTTTTTATTAAGCTAAGAAGGGTGTCATCCTTCTATATCTGAGCTCAGAAATAGACTAATGACCCCTCCTGATGTGAATTAAAAATATGTAGTCAAAGCGGCTTCTGCTGCAGGTAACGGGAATAAAATTCTGATATCTGTATAAGACTGTGGAGCTACACCATAACCTTCTAGGAAATAGTAATCCTGTGGATTGGCCTTTACCCGATTGCCATAAGCCTTCATGACAGATTCTACCTTGCCGGAATGAATCAAATCGAGCCAGCGTTTGTTTTCAAATGCTAACTCTACTCTTCTCTCATTCAATATGGCTTCACGCAACAGACCTTGATTAGTAACCTCGCAGTCATTCAAGCCTGCTCTTTTACGTACTTGGTTCAAATAAGTCAATGCTTCATCCGTCTTACCCTGTTCATTCAAAGCTTCTGCAATAAACAATAAAGTTTCTGCATATCTATATACAGGCCAATTGTCATTGGTGATTCCAGAAACGGCATGTGTATGGCAATACTTCTTGATATAAGGGTATTTCACCCCATGAGCAGTAAGCATGCCGATAGATGCATCTTTTCTCAAGTCACCCTCTTCATAAGCCTTGATGATGTCAGGTGTTGGAATGTTATATCCTTCTACTATTCTAGCCACTTCTGGAATTCCAGTGATTGCTGTAACTTCTTCAGCAGTAATAGGCTGAGCCAGGAAAACATAGAAGAAGTTGCTGGCATATCCATCATTACCTTCCTTGAATTGTACTTCAAACAAAGACTCTTCATTGTTTTTATTGGCAGGATCAAAGACATCTGCATAGTTATCCAGGAGACGATAACCGCTTATCTCCTTTAAAACCTTCTCTGCATCAGCCCATTTTCTTTGATTGATATAGACGTTGCCAAGTAACATCTTAGCTGTACCCATGCTGACTCGTCCACTTTCTTGAGCCATTCTGTCTGGTAACAGTTCTGACGCCAGCTTGGCATCTGCTATGATCTGGTCATATACGGAATCAACGCTTGCCAAAGGCTGGGTAGCATCGCTTAACTTTTTGACGGGTGTCAGGTGAAGAGGAACCTTTCCAAAATACTGTACCAGATCAAAATATGCAAATGCCCTAAGGAACAGAGCCTGTCCCTTGATGTTATTTTTAGCCTGCTGGTCAAAACTTACATTATCGATATTTTCCAACAGATAATTGGCATTGGAGATAATACTGTAATCATCTGCATACTTATGATAGGAAACAGAGTTATTGGCATCATCCTGGAAATTCTTCACAAACTCAGCAGAGATTGTACCTCTGTCATTGGGATTGAATGCATAAGTGGTGTTGTCAGAGCGGAGTTCACCCATCGCCCAAGCTCCGTCACTGCCGCTATACAAGCTGCGAAGGATGGAATAAACACCATTCAGTCCCTGTTCAAAGTCTTCCTTTGATTGGTAATATACATCTGTACTTAATGTTGTCTTGGATGGAATATCCAAGAAATTATCACAAGAAGCAAACAATAAGCCAAATATTAATATCTTAAAGTATTTCATAACTGTGTCGTTTAAATGTTACAATGATAAGTTCAAACCGAGAGTGAATGTTCTAGGCACTGGATATGTTGAATAATCTATGCCCTGAAGCAAAGAGCTCGGGGTACTTCCATCAAAGTTGGTTCCCACCTCTGGATTGCCATACTTGTACTTGCTAAATACAAAAGGCTGCTGGATGCTTGCATATACTCTCAGCGAGTTGACAAACTTAATGGAATTCTTTGGCAAAGTGTATCCCAATGTAATGTTCTTTATCATGAAATAACTGCCATCCTTTACATATCTGGAGTGGAACTGGTCACGTTCTCTACCTGTACCACCTGTTGTCTTACCATATTTTCCGGCACCAGGATTTTCCGGTGAACGCCATCTGTCCTTCACTTCCTTCAAGACGTTGAACAAACTGTCCAGGTTGGTCATACCCTGTTCCATTGGAGTAGCAATTTTGTTGCCATAGGAACCAGTCGCCAGAATTGCCAAATCAAAATTCTTATAATAGAATGTATTGGTCAATCCGTAGGTAAACTTTGGCAATGGATTTCCTATTTCCGTCTTATCACCACCTACTTCATCGTAGGTAATCTTCTTGTCACCATTTACATCACGGAACTTGATGGTACCCACCTCTGAATCCACAGCTTTCGGTGAGTTGTCATAATCTGCCTGATTCTTATAAACTCCATCCTGTATCATACCATAGAACTGACCGATACGTCCTCCCACTTTTGTTATGGTGGAAACGAAACCTGTATAAGCAACCAATTGGTCTGATAGTCCAGACAAGGCCAATACCTTGTTGTCGCTGAAGGAGATGTTGAAATTAGTATCCCATCTGAATTCACCCGTCAGATTATGGGTGTTGATACTAAACTCATGTCCCCAGAATCTCAGCTTTCCGACATTGCCCATGAAGTTGGAAAAACCGGATTCTCTTGGTACAGAGAGGGAATAAAGCAAATCTCTTGTTGTCTTATTGTAATAGTCATAAGTGAAAGTGATACGATTATTCCAAACAGAGAGATCCACTCCAAAGTCAGCCTCAGTAGTCTTTTCCCATCCTAATTCCACATTTCCCAAGTTAGTTACACGAATGCCACTGGCAACGTTAGAGCCAAAGACCGCATTTGAATTGGAGATTACATTATACTGAGTATAGTTGCCGATATTATTGTTACCGGTTACTCCATAGCTGGCACGGATCTTGAACATGGATAACCAATCCAATGACTTCATGAATTTCTCTTCGTTGACCAGCCAACCTGCAGATATAGCCGGGAAATTACCCCAACGATTCTCTTTGCCGAATCGGGATGAGCCATCACGACGGATACTGGCACTCAAGAGATATTTTTCCTTATAATTATAGTTGATGCGTCCCAGGAAAGAAACCATGCTCCACTCCTGAATATCTTGAGTTGGATTGTTCTTGACCAAGGCTGCATTGATGGTCTGAACTCTGTCGTCTGCGAAATTACTTCCACTTATTGCACTATAATCGCTTCTGAATCTCTGGACAGTGAAACCTCCTAAAATATCCAGCTTATGATTTCCGAATGTCTTGGTGTAAGAGGCTGTATTTTCCCACAACCAGGAGTAATATCTGTTGTTGGCATCAAAAAGATTGGCATTGATGGCGCTAGGTGCCGCAGCAAAAGCTCTACCTGCAGTGGACGGCTGGAATGTGAAATGATATTCAGAACCGATATCAGTACCCAAAGATGTCTTGAGCAACATACCTTCAATCGGCTTTACCTCCAAAGAAGTATTGGCGAGAAGTCGCTTGATGGTACGGCGATTCTTGATATCCCTAATGGAACGTACCCAGTTAGGTGTGTCCACAGAGGTGATTCCGGGTGTTGTTACCGAAATAGGATAGTTGCCGTTTTCATCTTGATACTTCAAGATAGGAGATGTAAGGGCGGCATTAGCCAGTAGTCCGCTTCCACTGAAGAATGCACCATCCGTAGATGGTCGGTTCTCAAAACTATAGGTTGGGGCTACACTAAAGATAAGTTTCACCTTTTTGTTGATATTGAATTCTGAATTTGAACGGATGGAAAAACGATTGTAATCTGAGTTCAGTACAACACCATCTTGATTGAAGTATCCTAATACCAATGATGTAGAAAAACGTTCAGATCCCCCGCGTATAGCAACATTGTAATCCTGGATGACGGCATTGCGCAACATGGCATCATACCAATCGGTACCCTTACCATATTGGGCAGGATTCTGATATACCTCAGGTACAGCCACACCTAAATCTTCATAAGATTCTTTCTTGAACTGTGCCCATTCTTCACCATTCATCATGTCAGGTCGTCCCTTCTGAGGAACACTCTGAATACCCATGTAGGCATTGACATCCACATTCACCTTTCCGGTTTTTCCTTTCTTGGTAGTAATCATAACCACACCAAAGGCGGCGCGTGAACCGTAAAGTGCTGTAGCTGAAGCATCTTTCAAAATAGACATTGATTCGATTTCATTAGGGTTGATGTTGTTGATATCACCTACAATAGGAAATCCATCAACCACATATAAAGGAGTTGCACCTGTAGAAAGAGAGGCTGCACCGCGAATCTTAACGCTCATTCCCTGCCCAGGAATACCTGTCCCCTGACTAACCTGCACGCCTGCCAGCTTACCTTGTATTTTCTGTGAGAATTGTCCTGCCGGAAGATCACTTAAATCGTCAAAATCAATGGTTCCAATAGAACCCGTGACATCTCGCTTGGTCTGAGTACCATAGGCCATCACCACGACATCATTAATCTGCTTGACGTTTTCCACCAGGGAAACATGGATTTGCTTTTGCCCTCTTACAGCTACTTCTTTAGTAGTGTAACCTATATAGGATATGATAATCTTGGCATTTTCAGAAGCATCCAGGCTGAAATGTCCATCCAAATCCGTGATGGCACCAGCACCCTTAACGCCTTCCACCTGTATGGTTGCACCAATAATCGGCTCACCTTCGATATCTGTTACCTTACCCGTAATTTTTGTTTTCTTCGTAGAGCCATCGTTAGCAGAAACAGCAGTTCTTTTATTCTTTTGGTCCTTTATACTTAAGACTATTGTCTTGTCGATGATCTTATAGGAAACGTTGGTTCCGTCAAACAATCGTTTTAAAACAGAAGTGAGACTCTCATTTTTAGCCTTGATAGACACCATTCTGCTTAGATTAACCTGATTATTATAGAAAAACTTATAACCGGTTTGTGATTCTATAAGTGTCATCACCTGGTGAACAGTAGATGATTTCCCATCAACATGTACCTTTTGGGCTATGGCTGGAACCATACACAATACGTTCATTAGCCAAAAAAGCATAAAAAACGTTACACGGTGACTAAAAGTCATTTTGTTTAATTGAAATTTCATAATTTTGCATTGGTTTAGAAATAAAACATTCATTTGCTTTGTGCAAATGATGATTGCTCAAACTGATGCAGGATGATATGGCAGTATCATTCTGCATTTTCTTTTCCGGTTTCATGGAGATTCTTCGTTCATATTACTTTGTTTTTAAATGAATTATTAGTTGTTTATTGATCAATATACTTCTATCAGTTGACGTCCTTGAGAAATATCCGGATTCTTTATATACTTGAATCTGATATCGGATGATAATGCCAGGATTTCTAAAATGCGATCCAGACGCTGTCTTTCCAAGGTTCCAGTGAAGGCATTGGAATATACCTTTTTGTTCTTTACCTTGAAATCAACGTCATATCTCTTGGACAGAGTATTGAGTACTTCTTCTATGGAGGTGTTTCTGAATATGAGTTTTCCGGAAGTCCACGACATAGCTACTTCTACATCCGTTTTCTCTACGTTCACAGACTTGCTGAAATCGGAATAAACGACTTTCTCACCAGGAACAATCTTTTGTTCACAATCCTTTTGCATCTTATTCTTGTACAGCATAGCGATACTTCCTTCCTGCAAGGTGGCAGTTATAGTAGGGGCATCAGGATAGGCCTCTACATTGAATTTGGTACCATATACCTTAATAGCTGCAGCATTTGGGGTAGAAACAATAAAAGGATGCTCAGCATCTTTAGTAACAGAGAAATAAGCTTCTCCCTGCAAACTTAGTCTTCTTTCTTTCCCAACAAACTCAGCTGGGTATGTCAATACTGAGTTGGAATTCAAGGTAACTTCTGTTCCATCCGGCAATGTTGCCACTGCAGTCATACCTGGATTTGTACGGATGGTCAGCAAGCTTGGTGTTTTGGCATGATTGTTCATCAAGAATTGAGCAATAATCACTATCAAGAGAGGAACTACCATGATGGCAGCTACTCTTTCCATGTAATGCAGTAACTTCCTTATCTTAGCCTTGTGCATCTTGTTATGAGTAGCTTCCAATGCCTGTTCTACATCAATATCTTTTATGACATAGAGAGAATCTGTGTCACGAAACAGAGCCATTTCCGTTTCATATATTTCACGGTGGCTTTCATCTTCTGCCAGCCAGCTTTCTACCATAGCAGATTCTGCTTGGTTGGTTTTCCCATCTATATAGAGGGGCAGGAGGTTTTCTATGTTGTTTTCTTGTTTATTCATTTTATCGCTTTTTTATAAGTATGACAGTTTAAAATCAGGTGTTCCTAAACAAAAACCTATTTTTTCTGCATTTTTTTTTGGATTTCCGCCAAAATACGCTAACTTTGCCCCCAAAAATCTCATTCTGCATGGAAAATCTAATAAATTTTGATGACTCAGATTTGTTATCTCTATTGAAAGAAGGTAACATGGAGGCTTTTAATACTCTATTCAAAAAGTATTATCAGCCACTGTGCGCCTATGCACATAGATACGTTGGGCATGAAGATTTGGAGGAGATTGTTCAGGACTTGTTCTTATGGTTGTGGAATAACCATGATGATCTTGATATTCACACCTCTTTATCTTCATACCTTTTCCGTGCCACTCATGCTCGCTGTCTCAATAAAATTGCTAAAAATGAGGTTAAACAGCGTATTGAAACCATCTATTGGAAAAATTATACAGGCAATGATACCATTGAGTATTATCAAATCGAAGAATTGACGAATCGTATTCATGAAGCCATTAACCGTTTGCCTGAGAGTTATCGTGAAGCCTTCGTTATGCACCGTTTCAATGACAAGAGCTACAAGGAGATTGCAGAGAGCTTGAATGTTTCTACCAAGACCATTGACTATCGAATCCAGAAAGCGCTTAAGCAGCTTAGAGAGGATTTAAAGGATTATCTCCCACTTATTACATTTCTTCTAGTTTAATATCGCTTACTCCATACACTCCATCATAGCCATCAGTTTATCAGCCTATCTGATACTGCACAACACTTGGGCTACAAGTGCACAACACCTGATGTGCATCCGCACAACAGCTGATATGCAAGCGCACAACAGCTGTTGTGCGGTTTATGAAAGCAACAGTTCCAAAGACAGACATTATATCTTCCAACAACTACCATTATATACTCCGACAACTTCTCATATTGTTTTCCATCGCTTATCCTATTACTTACAACAACTTAACCTATTACTTACAACAACCTACGATACTTGCCGGAATTAATCTGCCTACTTGCCACCGTGTGGCATTAGGTGACATTAGGTGGCAACAGAAACAAGCCTTATTGCTACACTTAAACATCTAAATATCAAACTATTATTTCGCAGTGTGGTAATAGTGGCATTAATTGAGAGAAAACAAATTCTCCAAACCGTATTAAAAACCACTATTTCGAAAACAGAACAGATACACCAATAAATAAAAAAGCTTAAATCAAGCAGCAAACAATCTGATATTCAATTATTCTTAGTACCTTTGCATTTGAAACCAACGTTTCAGAAACAGCAGTTTCGAAAACAGTAGTTTCAAGAAACAACAGGAAATCAATACTAAAAATAATAAATAATGAATTTCAACAAGACATTTCTTACACTCGGTTTGGCTGCAACACTCTTGCAGATGCCAACCTCATCGTTTGCTCAGAATGCAGGAGGCAAGCGTCAGAACCCTCTTCTGGTAAAGAGCAGCCTTCCTTTCGGCGCTCCTGATTTCAGCAAGATTCAGGAGAGCGACTATCTCCCTGCCTTCGAAGCTGGCATCAAGGAACAGCGTGCCAACATCCAGAAGATTATCAGCAACAAGAAGAAGCCTACCTTCCAGAACACCATCCTCGCTTATGAGAACAGCGGTATGTTGCTGGATCGTGTTTCCAATGTGTTCTTCGGTCTTACCAGCGCACACAAGACTCCTGGAATCGCAGAGGCTCAGAAGAAGGTGATGCCTTTGCTCACCGACCTCGACAACGAGATTTCATTCAATCAGAAACTCTTCGAACGTATCAAATACGTTTACGACCATGAGTACAGCAAGCTCAAGGGCGAGGACAAGCGACTCACCGAAGTCATCTACAAAGGCTTCGTTCGCTCAGGTGCCCTGCTCTCTCCAGAGAAGATGGAGCGCATGAAGCAGATCAACACCCGCATTTCAGACCTCCAGGAACAGTTTGGCAATCTTCTTCCTGCAGCTACCAACAACGCCGTGGTTTGGGTGAACAGCAAGGAAGAACTTGCCGGACTCAGCGATGCCGACATCGCACAGTGCAAGAAAGACGCAGAAAGCCTGGGCAACAAGGCTCCATACTGCATAGTCATCGTGAACACTACCCAGCAGGCTATCCTCACCAATCTCCAGAACCGTGAGCTCCGCCGCAAGGTTTATATGGCAAGCATCCACCGTGCCGACGGCACCGACCCTAAGTTCAACACCTTCCCTATCGTAACCGAGATTGCCAAGCTCCGTGCCGAGAAGGGACAGTTGATGGGCTACAACACCTATGCCGATTATTCTCTGGAGAAGACGATGGCCAAGAATGCCAAGAACGTAAACAACTTCCTGCAGAGCCTCATCAAGGAATACGCTCCTAAGGCTGATGCCGAGACCCGCGAGATAGAGGCTTACGCACAGAAGAGCGAGGGCAAAGACTTCAAGCTCCAGCCATACGACCGCTTCTACTATTCTGCCAAGATGAAGAAGGAGATGCTCAATATCTCTGACGATGAAATCAAGCCTTACTTCAATGTGGATAGCGTTCAGATAAACGGTGTATTCTATGCTGCTCATCGCGTATATGGTCTGAACTTCAAGCAGCGCAAGGATATTCCTACCTATCACCCGGACATGAAGGTATTCGAGGTAAGCGACAAGAGCGGCAAGCCTATCGCCCTCTTCTACAGCGACTACTTCCGTCGCCCAACCAAGCGTGGCGGTGCCTGGATGAGTGCTTTTGCCAAGCAGAGCGACAAGTGGGGACAGTTGCCAATTATCTATAATGTATGCAACAATGCCAAGGCTCCAGAGGGTCAGCCTACCCTGATTACATGGGATGAGGTTTGCACCATGTTCCATGAGTTCGGTCACGCTCTCCACGGTATGTTGTCAAAGTGCGGTTACAATACCCTTTCTGGTACAGCTGTAGCCCGCGACTTCGTGGAAATGCCATCACAATTTAACGAATCATTTGCCAGCATACCTGAGATCTTCGACCACTACGCCCGTCACACAGAGACCGGTGCAGCGATGCCAGCAGACTTGAAGGAGCGCATGCTGAAGAGCATCAACTTCCAGCCAGCCTATGCTTTGGGTGAGAACCTTGCAGCTACCTGCCTTGATCTGGCTTGGCACGAGTTGACGCCAGACGAGATTCCATCTCCATATATGGCAGGTGCGTTCGAGAAGGAAGCCCTCAACAATGTAGGTCTGCTCAATTCCCAGATTCCTCCTCGCTACTCTACCACCTATTTCAATCACGTATGGGGTGGCGGTTATGCTGCCGGTTACTACAGCTATCTCTGGACAGAGGTGCTCGCCGTAAACGTGGCAGATTACTTTGCTAAGCACGGTGCCTTGGATCCAGCCATCGGTCAGGCTTTCCGTGACAAGGTTCTGAGCCGTGGTAACACCAAGGATCAGATGGAAATGTTCACCGATTTCACGGGTATGAAGGAACCAGATGCCTCTGGTTTCCTGAAGGCAAGAGGATTGTAAGAAAGAAAATCATATAAGAAAAAAGCGTCCCCCCAAAAAATCAGGAGAACGCTTTTTTCTTTTATAAAGCTTTTGCCCTTACAGGGCGACAGGCTTGCATCTACAAAAACCCAGGGTGTTACCCTGGGCTAGGAGCTTCTGCCCTTTCAGGGCGTTTTGCAGCAAACAGGGCGTATAAAAGTTACATGCAAACCTTACTGCTTCACCGCTTTAGGAGTCCAGTTTTTCAGGAATCGGAGAGTCTTCAGCTCATCGTAGCCCTTGCCCTGCTCCAGGAAACTGGAATCCTGAATATGGAGCACATTGCCATTCTCATCCAGAACCACGAAGACAGGGAAACCGAAACGCTGAGGATTGTTCAATCGCTTCATCAGCTGCGCAGCCTTCTCAACAGAAGCATCGCCTTCCTTCTTGCGAGGATTGTAATTCACGTGAAGATACACGAAGTTATCGTTCACCGCCTTATTCACCGCCGTATTCTTCTCTACGAAATCGGCAAAGCGCAGGCACCATGGGCACCAGTTGCCACCCACCTGACAAATCACGAACTTGCCCTCAGCCTTCGCCTTCTGCAATCCCTCGTCTATCTGAGTCATCGGGTCGATAGTCTCATTATACACTCTCTTCAATGCTCCCTGAGCATGCGCCATCATCACGACAATCGTCATCATAAAGGCAATGGTAATCATTCTTTTCATACGATATCTTTATTTTTTCAAATTCATTATATACAATACATTTTATTAATCACACATCGCAGGACTTACATTTCGAATGGGATCAACACATTCCGAAGCTTTTCGAAATCGGATTTCGAGATTCGTCTGCCCCGAAGACTTCTTACCTGCGGATAATCCTCAAAATAAGGCTCCTGGGTGGTGTACCAGCGATGAGAACGGAACTCGCGAACCAGAACCAGTTTCGATTCGATGCGGCGGGCAAAGCTGGGATTCACACGCGAAAGATAATGCTTGCCATCCTGCATTTCGATGGCAAGCATCAGATAGGTTTGCGGTCCCTTCGCCTTCTGCCTCTCCTCTACCCGCTCACTCACCTTCCAGCCCTTGGTGGAAGTCATCACCCGGATATCCCAACCGTATTTCCTATTCAGATTATCCATCATCCCCCTGAACACGATGCCGTGAGGAGCCGTATCCTTCAAACCGGTAAAGCCGATGATATAGTGAATCATCTCGTGGAGCAGGACGCTCTTTGCCTGCCGGTCGGTCATATCGTAATACGTACTCATGGAAAGCTTGAAGTCATAGAGTTTGGTGCGCCCCCATCGGGTGGCACGCTTGTAGGCAAGCTGTCCCAAACGGGTCTTGGCACGGGTCAGCCCCAACTCCGGAACGGGCAGTTTGCCCCCGAAGTAGTCGTGGTCGAAACGCCGAAACCACTCTTCCATCCATTCTACTGTTACAATCATGGCGGCAAAGGTACAGCATTTTGCTCATAAAACAAAAACAAATCACTAAAAACTGGTTCAAACTGGTTCAATTTGTTTCATTTCCCTTCTTTTTTGAAAATAATCCCTTAAAAATTTGCAACCTATCGTTTTTTTCCTTAAATTTGCAGCCAAAGAAACGTTGCACTCGGCTATTTAAAAAAAGATATTATACGAGAGGCAAGAAAGAGTAAATGATTGGTACTTAGCAGAAGACAGATGTTATTGCAAATACAATTATCAGAAATATGATAAAATGACTTATAATCTTTAACGAAGAACTTATGGAACGATACGATTACGATTTTCATTGTACGAAGCTTTTCGAAGAAGGCGTACGCGCTCATCGCTATGGCGATGTTTCGATCATTCATCAGAGTAATGATGCAGATTGCTTCATCCTAGACATTCCTGGCAAGGTGGAGGAGATGTTTAGAGAGAACTTCAAGTTGAGACAGGACGAGACCATTCTGCTGGCTCGCGATACTTCTATCTGGAACAACCGGACAGAGGGACTGGTTATCACCAACAGACGCATCGTCTATATCCCAAAATGCATTGGCAGCAACAAGAATATCTACGTGATTAACTATGCAGACTGCCAGCAGATTAACACAAATACAAACTCTGTACTCTTCTGGAAGAGCGCTGAAAGCTATCTAGCCATTCCAAAGAGTTTCTTCTTCAAGACAAGATGGAAGACCTATGACTTCGACAGAAGCATAGAACAGCTTACCATACTCCTTAAGAAGATGGGCGAGGCACATTCCCTGCATAACAACACAGCCCATCTTGCATATATTACGAATAAATATGCAGAAGCTTAGACTTCTGTATCTCCATATCAAACTTTTTTAGCCTCTGCAACAGGATTGTAACTTGCAGAGGCTATTTTTTTGTATTTTTATAGCATTTTCTTGTCGAAAATGAGTAACTTTGCAGCCAAATTTAAACGATAAAATGAACAAGACTGCACAGCACATCATTGACATACAAAATGTGTCGAAAAGATTCGGCGAGAAAACAGCCCTCAACAACATTAATCTCTTTGTGAGAAAGGGTGAATTCATGACCATTCTCGGTCCCTCGGGATGCGGAAAAACTACTCTTCTGAGACTCTTGGCAGGATTCGAAACAGCCACAGAAGGCGTGATAACCATCAGCGGCAACGACATTACCAACCTGCCACCCTACAAACGAAACGTGAACACGGTGTTCCAGAAATACGCCCTGTTTCCTCACCTCAATGTATTTGACAATATCGCTTTCGGCTTGAAACTCAAGAACACGCCGAAGGATCAGATTATGCCTAAGGTGAAGCGTGCCCTGAAAATGGTGAACATGAGTGATTACGAATACCGCGATGTGAACTCGCTTTCGGGTGGACAGCAGCAGCGTATCGCCATCGCCCGTGCCATCGTCAACGAGCCGGAAGTACTCCTGCTTGATGAACCGCTGGCTGCACTCGACCTCAAGATGAGAAAAGACATGCAGCTGGAGTTGAAGGAGATGCACGACCGTCTGGGAATCACCTTCGTATATGTTACCCACGACCAGGAAGAAGCATTGACCCTGAGCGACACCATCGTGGTGATGAGCGAGGGAGAAATCCAACAGATAGGAACGCCTACCGATATCTACAACGAGCCAGCCAATTCGTTTGTGGCAGATTTCATCGGCGAGAGCAACATCCTCTGCGGAACGATGATCCACGACTGTCTGGTAAAGGTTGCCGGATCGGAGATTCCTTGTGTGGATAAGGGATTCGGATGCAACCAGGAGGTAGATGTAGTGATTAGACCGGAAGACATCGAGGTGAGCACCGACACAGAGCACGCCCAGTTTGTCGGCAAGATTACCTCATCCATCTTCAAGGGCGTACACTACGAGATGCTTGCCGAAAGCGACAAGGGTTGCGAATTTCTGATTCAGAACTACAAGCATTTCGAGGTGGGGCAGACCATCGGCATGAGCGTGATTCCCGACAACATCCACATTATGAAGAAGGAGCGTACCACCAACACCTTCGAAGCAAAGGTGAATGGCGACGGCACCATCGAGTTCCTGGGCTGCGAATACCAGATAGAGATTCCGGAGGATAAGAAGAATCTGATTCATACCGATGAAGACGGCAAGGAAGTGATCAATGTCAACGTGGATTTCGGAAAGATTGAGCTCTTCGACAACGAGAGCGAAGGAACCTTTACGGGCGACATCAGCTTTATCCTCTACAAGGGCGACCACTATCACCTGACCATCGACACCGACTGGGGCGAGAAGCTCTATGTGGATACACAGGATGTATGGGATCTGGGCGACCACGTAGCAATCACCATTCCTCGAGAGAATATTACTTTTTAAATTATAAAATTGCAGATCAGAAATTGAAACTCATTAAGTTTATCTCTTCGCGACAGAGTTGGTCGATTCCATACGCCATCTTCGCGGCAATTTTCGTGGTGCTCCCCTTGCTGCTCATCGTGTTCTTCGCGTTCACCGATGAGTACGGTCACATCACGCTCTATAATTTCCAGAAATTCCTGGCGCATCCCGAAGCCATCAATACCTTTGTGTATTCCATCGGAATCGCCTTTCTCAACACCCTGCTCTGTATCCTGCTGGGCTATCCGGCAGCGTATATCCTCACACAGACCAAGATGAAGTATGCCAATACCATCGTGATGCTCTTCATCCTGCCTATGTGGGTGAATATCCTGGTGAGAACACTCGCCACCGTGGCACTCTTCGATTTCGCCGACCTGCCACTGGGCGAGGGAGCACTCCTGTTTGGTATGGTTTACAACTTCATCCCATTCATGATTTACCCTATCTACAATACGCTGCAGAAGATGGACCGCAGCTACATCGAGGCAGCCGAAGACCTGGGCGCATCGCCTTGGCAGCAGTTCTATAAGGTAATCCTGCCCCTGTCGATGCCGGGCGTGGCAAGTGGCATTCTGATGGTGTTCATGCCAACCATCTCAACCTTCGCCATCTCGGAATTGCTGACGATGAACAACATCAAGCTCTTCGGTACCACCATCCAGGAGAACATCAACAACTCGATGTGGAACTATGGTGCGGCACTCTCGCTCATCATGCTCTTCCTCATCGGTGCCTCTACCCTCATAGCAGGCGACGGCAGTAAACAGGAAGGAGGTATCAGATGATGAATTCACTATTTACCAGGGATATGATGAAGAAGATTTTCTGTCAGGGTTATCTGTGGCTGCTCCTGCTGCTGCTCTACTCCCCTATCCTCATCATCGTGATTTTCTCGTTTACCGAGGCCAGGGTCATGGGCAACTGGACGGGCTTCTCGCTGCAACTTTATAAGAATCTCTTCGTAGAAGGCACCCACCATTCACTCACGGCGGCACTCATCAATACAATCACCATCGCACTGATCACCGCCACCGTATCTACGATTTTCGGAACCCTCACCGCCATCGGAATCTACAATCTGAGAAACCGGTATGCGAGAAATGCCATCCAGTTCGTCAACAATATCCCGATTCTGAACGGCGACATCATCATCGGTATATCGCTCTTCCTGCTCTTCATCACGCTGGGCATTCCGCAGGGCTACACCACGGTAGTTCTCTCTCACATCACCTTCTGTCTGCCCTACGTCATCCTGAGTGTGATGCCTAGACTGAAGCAGATGAACCCGAACCTCTATGAGGCGGCACTCGACCTGGGTGCTTCTCCGATGCAGGCATTGCGCAAGGTGATTATTCCGGAGATTCTGCCCGGTATGATTTCGGGCTTCATGCTCGCCATCACGATGAGTATCGACGATTTCGCCGTCACCATCTTCACCATCGGAAACGAGGGATTGGAAACACTCTCCACCTTCATCTATGCCGATGCCAGAAAGGGAGGCTTGACGCCGGAACTTCGTCCGCTGAGTACGATCATCTTCGTAATGGTGCTCGTGATGCTGATTATCATCAATCGTCGTTCAGATAAAAACAAGAAGAAATAAGAATGAAGAACAAGATATTTTTAGGAGTTAAAGGAGTTAAGACAATTGCTTTTCTCTTCCTGACCCTGCTGATAATTCTGCCGCTCTCTTCCTGTTACAACAAGGAGAACAGAGAGGAGATTCTGAAGGTTTACAACTGGGGAGATTACATCGATGAGGATATTCTTGCTGAATTTCCGAAATGGTATGAGGAGCAGACGGGCAAGAAGATCCGCGTCATCTACCAGACCTTCGACATCAATGAGGTGATGCTCACCAAGATTGAGCGTGGTCACGAAGATTATGATGTGGTGTGCCCATCAGAATACATCATTGAGCGAATGCTTCGCAAAGACCTTCTGCTGCCTATCGACACCGCTTTCGGCAAGACGCCGAATTATCTCAAGAATGTGTCGCCATACATCGTGAAGCAGATTGATGCAACCTCGAATCATGACAGAATCGCCCACAATTATGCCGTTCCGTATATGTGGGGAACCTGCGGTATTCTATATAATAAGGTACACGTACCTATAAAAGATGCGCAGACCTGGGGCACGCTGTGGAGTCGCAGATATCGTGGCAAGCTCCTGATGAAGGATTCCTACCGCGATTCTTACGGCACCGCCCTGATCTGGGAGCACCGCAAGGAACTGGCTGCCGGCAAGGTGACCGTTCCGGAACTGATGAACGATTATTCGCCAAAAGCAGTTGCCATCGTAGAGAAACAGCTGAAAGCGCTGAAACCGAACATCGAGGGATGGGAGGCTGATTTCGGCAAGGAGACGATGACCAAAGGCAAGGCTTATCTGAATATGACCTGGAGCGGTGATGCGGTCTGGGCGATAGAAGAAGCCGGGAAAGTGGGCGTAGATCTGGGATACGAAGTTCCTAAGGAGGGAAGCAATATATGGTTCGACGGATGGGTGATTCCGAAGTATTCCCGCAATCCGAAGGCAGCTTCCTACTTCATCAACTATCTCTGCCGGGAGGATGTGGCTCTCGCCAATATGGAAACCACAGGATATGTGAGCAGTGTAGCAGGCAAGAAGGTCTTCGAAGCGATGAGCGACAAGGAGGCTTATCCAGAGACGGTGAATCTGGCTTATTTCTTCGGAGAGGAAGGCAGAAAGGCGCATCTCAACCCGATTATGTATCCTGACAGCACGGTAGTGGCAAGATGTGCGATGATTCATGATGCCGGCGACCATACTCCGGAAGTTCTGGATATGTGGTCAAAAGTAAAGGGTGACAACCTGGGTGGCGGCATCGTGATTTTCCTCCTGGCAGTAGTCTTGGGCTTAACCGTCTTCGTTTCTATCAAGAAAATCGAGCACTACAAGCACAGAAGATTGTCGAGAAAACATCGCAGACACCACATTATAAAAGTTAAAGGGTAAAAAGTAAAAGGATAAAAGCTCATACCCCTCACGCCCTGAACCAACGGTCACCGGCCGAAGGGAAAGGTAAAGGGCAGAAGCATGCTTTACTCCTCACGCCCTGAAAGGGCAGAAGCTCCTAGCCCAGGGCAACACCCTGGGTATAATGGCAGTCAATAAGACGCCCTGAAAGGGCAAAAGCCTTATTTTTAGGGGGAAAATGAAGTTTTTTGAGAAAAAAGTGAAAAAAGATGCAGAAAAATTTGGTGGAATGAAAAAAAAACACTACCTTTGCATTCGCTTTTAAGAACAAAGCTTTTATCAAATAAAGAAAGTTCGCAAATCAAAAGCTTTTGGGTAGTTACCAGAGTGGCCAAATGGGGCAGACTGTAAATCTGCTGGCTATGCCTTCGGTGGTTCGAATCCATCACTACCCACTTTTCCCAAAAATAACTCAAAGATATAAAGATCCGGTTTTCATCATGAGAATCGGATTTTTTGTTTTTATATATCCACATAATTTCAGTAATAAGAGGGCACTAGGCACCTTACAGCCTAAAGACTGTAAGGTGATTATCATATACAGCTAGCACATTTCTGCCTCTGAGCAGGGCGGCTACAGGCTTGCCTTTCAGTTTTCCGATAGAGGAACCATCGGGATGAATCAGCCTAAAGTTAGATTTGTCATCCCTGTTTTGTATGCAAAGCACATCATCCAAACGGAAACAAACGGAGAAGGTCTCGTAGAGATCATAAGATTCAAGAATGTCTAACTTGTCATTGAAGACAAAAAGCTTGTTGGTACTGGTCTGCATCGGGCACACCTTGTCGAATGCCTCCACTAAAGTCAGCTTTGGTGCAAGTCCATGAAACGCATAGAATGGTTTTCTCAACACCATAGTCAAAGCCCCATTGGCACTGCGATCCCAATCTTTGCTGATGACAGCAGAATCAGCAAATGACAGATATACAGCCTTGTCGGAACCAGCAAGGAAGACACCACTCTCCGTGAGCATTCCGTCGTTCATGATATGCTTCTTGTCGTATAAAGGAAACATCTTCTTCCTATCTCCCGTCTGTGCATCAAAAGAAGCCAAGAAAGGCTTGCCACACTTCACCGTACCTCTCATAAGACTCTTGCCATAACCGTAATTGAGCATCAATATCTTGCCATCCCTGAGCAGAAGATGAGCCGTAGAAGCCTCCTTGTCCTGGAAATCATACTTCCAGCGTGTTTGCAAACTGTCCGCTCCCAAACAATAGAGGCTTTTTCTATCACTAATATACAAGTCAGAGCCCACCTGAAGGATATTGGAAGTCAAGCCCGTAATGACATATGGATTAAGATTATAATAATAATAATAAAAAGGAGAATTAAATCCGATAGTGACTGCCGCAGACAAGACATTGGTCAATGCCAAAGCCATCATTCCCTTTGTATCACTGATGCCAGTCACAGCCTTCACCTTCTTGATTTCACCCGAATGGATGTTGATCTCGTTGATGGCATCCCCCACAACCACCAGGTGAGTGGAATCCACCATGCAAGCATCTTTCCATCCCACGTTCTTGGTCATCGGAATCTCGGCATCCCACAACAGCATTCCTGTGCTCAGGCGATAAGCGTATGTCTTGCTACCTCCCACTTTTTCTAGTCCTATCACGATATTCAAGCTATCATTGAAATAGACAGGATAAAGATACTGCGTCCATAACGACCGGCCCGTCTTGGTATCAGACAAGGTCAAGAGCGACTTGCCAGTACTTTTCAGAGTGGAGGAGAGCAGCACTCCCTTGGAACAGACGCCATAGAGTTTTGACAAAGAAAGTTTCAGCGACTTTTGCCATTGCACTTCCAGGGTATTGGCATCTAGTGAATAGAGATAGCCAGTATCGGTATTTTTTCCTTTTTTAGTGGTATCACAAGCGAAGACGATGAGCGTACTATCGCAATTGTAGGCCTGGAGAATGCGCTTGTGCAAATCTATTGACTTGCCACAGATGGGGGCACCTTCATCCATATCCGCAACTTGGACTGATTCTACAGTCGTCTGCGCTGACATCCCTATCGAGAAGATCAACTGCAAGAATAAAATAATCTTTTTCATATTTATGTTAGCCTTAATTCCGCAACACTATTATAAATTAAACTTTTTAAGTAACTGGGTGGGCAAGTTACAAAAAGAAGAGCAGCGATCCAACCGTCGCTACTCTTCCCTATCCATATTTTGTATTTAGTCTTTCAAACTATTCTTATACCACTCGAAGAGCTTCTGTACACCATCCTCGATTTCTACCTTGTGAGTCCAGCCGAGACTGTGGAGCTTATCTACTGAGATGAGCTTTCTTGGGGTTCCATCAGGCTTGCTGGCATCAAACTCTACCTCACCCTCGAAACCTACAGCCTTCACTACAAGCTCAGAAAGCTCACGGATGGTAAGTTCCTTACCGGTTCCCACATTGATATGGCAGTTGCGAATCTCACCGAGAGATGGGATAGCGCCACCACGACCCTCTGAATTGTTTCTATCCACGGCACCATCTACCTTGGCACCATAGAATACAGAACTGTACTTCTCAATGCCGATGATATCCTTGAAATCCACATTCAGGAGCACATGCACGCTGGCATCTGCCATATCCTCGCTCCAGAGGAACTCACGGAGCGGTGTTCCGGTTCCCCAGAGCACTACCTTATTATTATAGATACCATAGAACTCCAATGCTTTCAGGATGCGCTCCTGAGAGTTGCTTCCATCCACATTGCCCTCGCCGATGATGGCACGGAGCTTGTCTGTAGGATTGATAGGACGCTTGTTCATATCTACCTCGATGCTGTGCCAGTCGCCGTCGTGGATGAGCTTGGCAAGATAGATCTTGCGCATCATCGCAGGCATCACGTGACTATTCTCCAAGTGGAAGTTATCGTTCGGACCATAGAGGTTGGTTGGCATCACAGCGATATAGTTGGTACCATACTGAAGGTTGTAGCTCTCGCACATCTTCAGTCCGGCAATCTTGGCGATGGCATATTCCTCGTTGGTGTATTCCAGCGGAGAAGTGAGGAGCACATCCTCCTTCATTGGCTGCGGTGCATCCTTCGGATAGATGCAGGTAGAGCCCAGGAAGAGGAGCTTCTTCACACCATGAGAATAGGCATTGCTGATAACGTTGCATTGCATCTTCATATTCTGCATAATGAAGTCGGCACGATAGAGCGAATTCGCCATGATTCCGCCCACGAAGGCTGCGGCCAAGACCACAGCATCCGGCTTCTCCTCATCAAAGAACTTCTCTACTGCATACTGGTCGGTCAAGTCGAGTTCTTTGTGAGAACGACCCACCAGATTGTGATAGCCTCTCTTCTCGAGGTTATTCCAGATAGCAGAACCCACGAGTCCGTGGTGTCCTGCTATATAAATCTTAGAATCTTTTGATAACATTGATTATTATTGTAAACTATCAACCGTTAACTATCAACTGTTAACTATTACTTAACAATACCCTTCTCCAAGTATTCCACGAGGTTGCAGCGAACCTTCTCACCGGCAGCCTCGGCAGCCACCTTGGCCATATCGCTCTCTACCATGATCTTGACGAGATCTTCGAAAGAGGTGGTGTTTGGATTCCAGCCGAGCTTAGCCTTTGCCTTTGTTGGGTCACCCCAGAGGTTAACCACGTCGGTAGGACGATAGAAATCTGGAGAAACCTCAACGAGTGTCTTGCCGATGAGTTCCTCAGGACCCTCAACGCAGATACCCTTTTCGTTCTCATTCTTGCCTTCCCACTTCAGTTCAATGCCTACGTGGTGGAAAGCCAACTGGGCGAACTCACGAACTGAGTGCTGCTTACCTGTTGCAATCACGAAATCCTCTGGCTTCTCAGCCTGGAGAATCAACCACATACACTCTACGTAATCCTTGGCATAACCCCAGTCACGGAGAGAATCCAGGTTACCGAGATAAAGCTTGCTCTGCTTGCCCTGCTTGATACGGGCTGCAGCCAATGTAATCTTGCGGGTTACGAAAGTCTCACCACGGCGCTCACTCTCGTGATTGAAGAGGATACCCGAGCAGCAAAACATATTGTATGCCTCGCGATACTCCTTGACAATCCAGAAACCATACTGCTTGGCTACAGCGTATGGAGAATAAGGGTGGAATGGAGTGTTCTCGTTCTGAGGAACCTCCTCTACCTTACCATAAAGCTCAGATGTGGAAGCCTGATACATACGGCAAGTCTTTTCCAAACCGCACTGGCGGATAGCCTCCAGGATACGGAGCACACCTGTTGCATCTACGTCGGCAGTAAACTCAGGAGAGTCGAAGCTCACCTGTACGTGGCTCTGAGCTGCGAGGTTATAAACTTCGGTTGGTTTCACCTTGTTCATCACCTGGATGATGCTCATAGAGTCACCGAGATCGGCATAATGAAGGTGAAAGTTTGGGGTACCCTCCAAATGTGCGATGCGCTCGCGATAGTCTGTTGAAGAACGACGGATTGTTCCGTGAACATCATACCCCTTACTCAACAACAATTCAGCTAAGTAAGAGCCATCCTGACCTGTGATACCTGTAATTAAAGCTACTTTTCTATTTTCCATTTACTTCTTTATATATGATAAATTAATAAATTCGTTGCAAAAGTACGACTTTTTTCTCAGACTATCAAACTTTCTGTCATTTATTTACCATTTTCTCTAACATTGAACCGGTTTGAACCTAAGATTGAAACTATTTGAAACGAAGTTACACCCATCTGAATCTAAGCCAAAGAGGGATGAGATTCTACTCTTGAGCCGTCTGTGTCTCCGGCCAGTTCACCAGATACAGCATTTCCGTAGCTCGCGTAAAGGCAGTATAGAGCCAGTGGATATAATCGGGATTGAGCATATCATCCGTCATGTACCCCTGATCCACATACACATGTGCCCACTGTCCGCCCTGTGCCTTGTGGCAGGTTACGGCGTATGCGAATTTCACCTGCAGGGCATTGAAGAACTGATCCTGTCGGATGGCCTTCATCCTATCTGCCTTGAGCGGAATATCCTGATAATCCTCTTCTATCTGATGGAAGAGCTGCTCCTGCTGTTCATGGGTCAGGGCAGGCGCCTCGCTCGTCAATGTATCCAGCAGCACCGTAGCTTCCAGCTCATAATTGCCGTAATCGGGAAACTGGAGCAGCAACGTGGCAAAGCGGAAGCCATAGAGGTCAATGCGGCGGCGCACCTTCAGCACTTTCGCCCGATCGCCATTCGCCAGAAAAGCAGGAATATCGTTACTTTGAACTTGGAACTTTGAACTTTGAACTTTATGAGTAGCAGTTCCAGATTCTGTGCCTTCGCTCTTCACTCTTCGTTCTTCAATTTCCTTTTCCTTTATCTTCTTCCTCTCTTCTTCCATCCAGTAATAATTATTCTTCACAATCATCAGGATATCGCCCTGCGAAAGCTCTTCCTCCCTATCCAGCACCATATTGCGGATGCCCTGATTGAAGATGTTTGCACGCTTGTTGCTGCGGGTCACCACGATGGTATCATCCAGACCTACATGGTGATAACTGTCGGCTAGAGCCTCTATCAGTTCGGCTCCAGGCATCGGTTTGATATCCGAATAGCCAGCGAAATGAATCTTCGGAAGTTGGGTAATGTCATCATGCGTAATCATCTGTCTGATCATCGTGGCATTATAGAGAATACCCGATTCCTCGCTCTGTCGGAGCACCTCGTTCAGATCACATTCATACACCTTCAGTCCATATCCCTCCAGCATCGCCGCATGCAAGGCTGGCGATTCCTCCTCGCCTACAGGAGGCAACTGCGCCTTGTCACCTATCAGCAGCAAGCGGTCGTTACGTCCCTGATACACGAAATGCACCAGGTCATCCAACAGACATCCGCTTCCGAAGCTCATCCCACCCAATCCCATATTGGCAATCATCGACGCCTCATCTACCATGAAAAGCGTATCGGTATAGAGATTATCATTCAGATTAAACTGTCCCTCTACCCCCGAAAACGATTTTTCACGATAGATACGGCGATGGATGGTATAGGCAGGCGAACCGCTGTTCAGCGAGAACACCTTCGCAGCCCTACCCGTAGGTGCCAGGAGCATCACCTTCTGACGAATCTCCTTCAGGGTCCTGACGATGGCACCCGAGAGCGTTGTCTTACCCGTACCCGCACTACCTCGCAGAATCATCACGGCGTGCGGATCTCTATCGGTAAGAAACTCAGCAAACACCTCCAGGGCATGTGCCTGTTCCTGGGTTGGCGGAAAGCCAAATTGCTGCAATATCTTATATTTTAGCTCGTCTATTATCATCAATTTGTTATTTATCCTTTAATAATTAATAATTTCAACACCAAATATTTTGCGTTGTCTCCGTTTTGCATTATCTTTGCAGAAGATAAGCTGCACTCGGCAATCTGTAAGCAAGCTTACATTGCGCTCGTTTGCATTATCTTTGCAATGCAAAAGTACTAATACTTTTTGAAATGAGAATGAAATTAAGAAAAATAAACAATAATGCCATCCTGGGCGCCTGCGTCATTATCATGATGCTGCTTTGCGCTCTCAGCATCAGCCAGCCTCTCATCTTCGAGAAACAGATGGCGAACCGCGAAGCCGAGGTGAAGGAGAAACTGATGCTCATCCGTTCTGCCGAAGAAAGATACAGGGCGAAGCACGGAGTCTATACCGGCGATTTCGCTATCCTCATCAAGGCGAAGTATCTCAAGGCTGAGGATACCCTCATCCCTTATTCCGATGGCAGGAAATTCTCGCTCGCCGCCACTACCATCATCCATAAAAGCGGAAAGCAGATTCCGCTGATGGAATGTGGAGCCACCTACGAAGACTATCTCGATGGTCTCAACGAGGAGGCGATTCAACAGGTAACAGAAAAAGCTTCCGATGCCGGCAACTTTCCTGGATTAAAGATCGGAGACATCACCAAAGACAACGACAATGCAAGTAATTGGTAAAAAAAGAACACAGCAAGCACGACTCACCATCCGTGTGAGCAAGAATACACTCAGCTTCTCGGTTGTAGATCGTGAAGCCGAGCACCAGTTGATATACGAACCTTACACTGTGAAAAGCGGTGTATCGATTGCAGCCAACCTCAGACAGGCTTTCGGCGAAAGCGAACTCCTGCAGCGCGGCTATCAGAAGGTGCGTGTCTATATCGATACGCCTATCCTGCTGGTACCTATCGAGGAATTCCACGAGGAAGACCTCACCGTGCTCTATCAGCATGCCTTCACGGGCAGCCACAGCGATGCCATTCTCTACAGGGTGCAGCCGAATCTGAATGTGGTGGCCGTTTTCCCGATCAACAAGGATCTGAAGATGGTGATAGAAGACAACTTCCAGGATGTGCGCTTCACTCCTATCATGCAGCCGATGTGGAACTATCTGCACAAGCGCAGCTTCACGGGTATCTACCACAAGCTCTATGCGTATTTCCACGACAAGAAGGTGGACATCTTCTGTTTCGAGAAAAACAGATTCAAGTTCTACAATTCCTTCCAGGCTGATCATGCCAAGGATGCACTCTACTTCATCCTCTTCGTATGGAAGCAGCTGGGATTGCAGCAGATGCAGGATGAGCTGCATGTTGCGGGCGATATTCCGGATAAGGATTGGTTCCTCTACAATGCCAAGCTCTATGTCAAGAAGACTTTTCTCCTGAATCCAAGCGCCGAATTCAATCGTGCGCCCATCACGGAAATCAAGGGAATGCCGTTCGATCTGCTGACGCTCTACTTAAGCAAGTAGGAGTTGATAGTAAAAAGCTGATTTTAAAAATTGATTGTTAAAAGTTGATAGTTAAAAATTAATTATGAGAATCATAACAGGACAATATAAGGGTCGCCACTTCGACATACCACGTTCGTTCAAGGCGCGACCAACTACAGATTTCGCAAAGGAGAACATCTTTAATGTTTTGCAGAATTACATCGATTTCGAGGATGCCACAGCCCTCGACCTCTTTGCCGGCACAGGCAGTATCTCGCTGGAACTGGTATCCCGTGGATGCAGCCGAGTGATCAGCGTAGAGGCCGACCGCGACCATGCCAACTTCATCCGCGAGTGTTTCAAGAAACTGGGCGAAGACAGGGATCTTCTGATTCGCGGCGATGTATTCCGCTTCTTGAGAACGTGCAAGCAGAAGTTCGATTTCATCTTTGCCGATCCGCCATACGCACTGGAGAAGCTCCCCGAGATTCCAGACCTCGTACTCAATGGCGATCTTCTCAACGAAGAGGGCATCTTCGTTTTCGAGCATGGCAAGAACTACGATTTCTCCGACCATCCAAGATTCCTGGAGCATAGAAGTTACGGAAGCGTAAACTTCTCGATATTCAGATAAAATCTGCTGATTGTTTTAAAGCTTTTGCCCTTACAGGGCGAAAGGGGAAAATACAAGGCTACCCAGGGCGATGCCCTGGGCTAGGAGCTTCTGCCCTTTCAGGGCGTATGGAGCAAAACATCCTCCCTTTTTACAGCAGCGGAGAAAGCAATCTTACGATACTCTCGAACAATCTTTTCAGGAACGGGCGCCTTACGAAATACGCCACATCATCCACCAGAATGCTGCTGGATTCATCCTTCAGATAAATCCGCTTGATTCTCTGCGCCATTTCCTCATCATAGAAGAAGGCATTCGCCTCGAAATTATTCTCAAAACTACGGAAATCCACATTTGTGCTGCCCACGGTACAGAGGTTGTCATCGCTCACCAGCAACTTGCTGTGATTGAATCCACCCGTATAGAGATAAACCTTCACGCCAGCCTCTATCGCCTCCATCAGATAAGAACGCGAAGCCCACTCCACCATCCTGGCATCTGAATGTCTAGGCATCAGCAAACGGATATCTACTCCCGCCAGCGCCGCCGTGCGCATCGCAAAGAGCACAGGTTCGGTAGGCAGGAAATAAGGCGTCTCCATATACACATACTTCTGCGCCTGAAGCAGAATGCGCACATATCCCTGCATGATATCAGGCCATGGAGCAATCGGACTGCTCGTTACTACCTGCACCAGACAATTATTCCTGATTTTCGAATCCACCGGAGGATAATACTTTCGGTTTGACACCAAGGTACGATCCACAAAATACCAGTCTATCAGGAAAGCACGCTGCAGGGCATACACGCCTCCGCCCTCTATCCTCAGATGCGTATCGCGCCACTTCTGCTTCCCGGTGCCCTTCACATAGCGCTTGGCGATGTTCATGCCACCGATGAATCCTACCCTGCCGTCTATCACGCATATCTTGCGGTGATTGCGGTAGTTCACCTTGCTGGTAAACGCCGGAAACCTTACCGGCATGAACGAATGCACATCGATGCCCGCTTCCCTCATGCGCTCAAAGAAGGCATCCTTCACCTTCCAGCAGCCCACGTCATCGTATATCAGTCTGATTTCCACTCCCTGTTCCGCCTTGTCTATCAGGGCATCAGCCACCAGATAGCCCAGGGCATCATCCTCGAAGATGTAGGTATCCAGATGGATGTGATGCTGAGCCTTACCTATATTATATAATAAGGAGAAGATGAATTCATAACCATCGGTAAAGATCTCCACCTGATTGTCCTTAAACGGGAATGCCCAGTTCTGATTGGTAAAGAGATTCATCAGCGGCTTGTTGTTGGCTGGGATATGCAGATTCTCCTGCTCGGCAAACTCCAGCATCGATCGCTTGGTCAACTGGTCCATGCTTCTATCGCTGATCAGCCGTTCCTTTCTCGTGTTCTGTCCGAAGAAGATGTAGAAGATGATTCCCACGAAAGGCATGAAAGCGAGCACAAGAATCCATGCCATCGTCTTGGCGGGCTGTCGGTTGTCCATCAAGACGGTGATGATAGCGGGAATCATGATTGCCATATAAAGCAAGAGATAAATCCAATGAATATATATCATACCTTTCTTTTTTAATCTAGTTGAATACCGAGTTGGTCTGGCTGGCAAGCAGCGAGTTCATCTTCTTCAGTTTCATAAACTCCTCCACCAGCTCCCTGTTCGAAGGATTTCTGGCAAATTCCTGCTGCACCTCTATCAGTCTCTGTGCGATATAATGTGTGCGGAAGCTCAGCAGATCCTTGAAAACAAACTGGCGCAGCTTTTCAGCGTTCAGCTGCAGCTGCAGACTCGCCGTAGAAACCTCCTGTTCTCCCGTCGGCAGACTGGCAATCCTGCTCACCTCCGGATTCGGATGGTTGGCAAAATAGGTTTCCGCCACGAAGTTCTCATCCTCCAGATGCTCCAGCGTTTCCTGCAAGATTCTGTTATAAAGCTCGTTATGAAATCTGAACTCATCGCCCGACATATCCAGATAGATATATTGTGCTATCGGCAGTTCTATATCGTTGCCCTCCACATCCTTCACCACGATATGCTTTTCTCCGTGATGTATGATCAGCTTCACCAGCAGGTCCTCTACCTCCAGCAGCTTGTCCAGCGGCGTCACGCCCCTCATGACAGCCTGCATTCCCTGCTGTGGGGCAGTAGCCTTCGGATCTTTCAGTCCAGCCGCGCGCCGTTCAGCCTTCACCTGCTCGCTCATGCCGTTTCTCACAAAGTTGTTCAGCGCATTCACGATAATCGCCTCGTTCACGCCCAGCCGGTGGGCGCAGTCGGTGATGTAAGAGGCTCGGGTAATCTGGTTCTTGATTTTCGAGATGCTCTCCACGATGCTGTTGATAGCCTGGCTTCTCTTCACCGGATCGGTCACGCCGTTCAGCGAGAGGTCGGTCTTAAACTGTATGAAATCCTTCTGGTTTTCCTCTATGTATTTTCTGAAATCTGCAGCGGTATGGCTTCGGGCAAAGCTGTCCGGGTCGTTTCCATCCGGCAGGAAGAGCACCTTCACGTTCATCTCCTCCTCCAGCAGCATGTCGGTACCTCGCAGCGCTGCATGCACGCCCGCAGCATCGCCGTCGTAGAGCAATACGATGTTGCTGGTGAATCGGTGGAGCAGTCTGATCTGATGGATGCTCAGCGCCGTACCCGAGTTGGCCACCACGTTTTCGATGCCGCACTGGTGCATGGAGATTACATCCGTATATCCCTCCACCATATACACGCAGTCTTCCTTGGCGATGGCCTTCTTTGCCTGATACAGTCCGTAGAGTTCACGCTCCTTGTGGTAGATGATACTGTCTGGCGAGTTCACGTATTTCTGGCTCACACCCTTGGTACGGGTATCCAGCACACGTCCGCCGAAAGCCACCACCTTTCCGCTCACACTCAGCCACGGGAAGATGGCGCGCCCCGAGAATCGGTCCAGATACTTGTCCTGTCCGCTCTTGTTGCCCGCTTCCTCCTTGTCCACCTTGAAGCAGAGACCGGTATCCACCAGGTATTTCGGCTGATATCCTTTCTTCACCGCCTCGTCGAAGAGCGCCGTGCGCTGGTTCAGGGCGAATCCCAGTTGGAATTTCCGGATGATGTCGTCTCTGAATCCTCGGCTTCTGAAATACTGCATGCCGATGGCTCTACCATCCACATCATTCTGCAGGATGTCCTGGAAGTATTTCGCCGCCCATTCATTCACGATGAACATCGATTCGCGTTCGTTTTCGCGCTGCTTCTCCTCATTGGTCATCTCGCGTTCCTGAATCTCGATATGGTATTTGTTAGCCAGCCATCTCAGTGCCTCAGGATAGGTCATCTGCTCCAGCTCCATCAGGAAGTTGATGGCGTTTCCACCCTTTCCGCAGGTAAAGCAATGGCAGATGCCACGCGTAGGAGAAACGGAGAAGGATGGATGGGAATCGTTGTGGAAAGGACACAAGCCGACATAGTTGATGCCGCGCTTTTTGAGCGTGACGAATTCAGACACCACCTCTTCTATCTTGGTGGAGTCCATGATACGTGCTATCGTCGGTTTATCTATCATATTTTTCTATCTTATTTTATGATGCAAAATTAATACTTTTCTCTGAAAACACAAAACATTTAGGGAAAAAGACGTACAGAAACCGCATGGAAAGCCAAAATGAAACAAATAATAAAGAAAAGATTACATTTGACAAAGTAAAATACGATGAATATTCCTACCTTTGCAGCCATCAAACAACAAATACATAAACATATTTTTTATATGAGACTTAACAACATCAAGAAAGTATTTTTAGCTTCCGCTGCTCTCCTCTCAGCCATAAGCATGAGTGCAGCAGAGAGATTCGTCAGTTTCAAGCAGGGCGATCTGCTCATCAACGGTAATGACAAGGTAGAAATCTATATGGACGCCAACGACTGCCGTGGCGTGAGCTATGCTGCCAATGCACTGGTCAGGGACATCAGCAAAGTGAGCGGCTCCCAAGCCACCATCACCTCCAACCGGAAGGCAACCATCCTCGTGGGAACCATCGGACATTCTGCTGCCATCGACCAGCTCATCAAACAGAAACGCATCAACGGAAATCTGCTCAAGGGCAAGCGCGAGAAATTCATCATCACTGTGGTGGATAAGCAGCTCGTCATCGCAGGAAGCGACCGCCGAGGCACCATCTATGGCATCTACGAACTCTCGCAGCAGATGGGCGTATCGCCTTGGTATGACTGGGCAGACGTACCTGTAGAGCACCACGATTCTATTTTCGTAAACAAAGGAATCTATACAGATGACGAACCAGCCGTACGTTATCGCGGCATCTTCCTCAACGATGAGGCACCTTGCCTAACGTCATGGGTAAAGAACACCTACGGCACCGGATATGGCGACCACCGTTTCTATCAGCGCGTCTTCGAACTGGTATTGCGACTGAGAGGTAACATGATGTGGCCTGCCATGTGGGGCTGGGCTTTCTATGCCGACGATGCGGAGAACGAGAAGACGGCAGATGAAATGGGCATAGTGATGAGCACCTCCCATCATGAGCCGATGGCGCGCAACCATCAGGAATACGCCCGCAACCGAAAGGGATGGGGACCTTGGAACTATCAGAAGAACAAGGCTAACCTGCAGAAGTTCTTCCGTGAAGGCATTGAACGAATGAAGGGAACCGAACAGATTGTAACCATCGGAATGCGTGGCGACGGAGATGAGGCGATGAGCGAAGAGGCTGATACCCGACTGATGACCAACATCATCAACGACCAGCGCAAGATTATCGCTAATGTAACGGGAAAGAAGGCGAGCGAGACACCGCAGGTATGGGCACTATATAAAGAGGTATTGGATTACTACGACAAGGGCATGAAGGCGCCTGATGACGTAACCCTGCTGCTATGCGATGACAACTGGGGCAACGTGCGCCGTGTGCCGAATGCCCAGGAACGCAAGCACAAGGGCGGATGGGGACTCTACTATCACGTAGATTACGTAGGTGCTCCAAGAAACTCTAAGATGCTCAACGTAACTCCAGTGCAGAACCCTTGGGAACAGCTCACCCTAGCCTACGAGAACGGAATTGACCGCCTCTGGATTCTCAATGTGGGCGACCTCAAGCCGATGGAATATCCTATCAGCCAGTTTATGGACATGGCGTGGAATCCTCATAAATACTCAGCGAACAACATCACCCGCCACACCCGCGACTGGTGCGCCCAGCAGTTCGGAGAATCGCAGGCTGACGAGGCAGCAAGATTACTCAACCTCATCTGCAAGTACAATAGTCGCTGCACCCCAGAGATGCTCAACAAGAACACCTATAATTTGGAGAACGGCGAATGGCAGGAAGTGGTGAACCAGTATCTGAAGATAGAAGCCGATGCCTTGCGCCAGTACAACAGTCTGCCTGCAGCCTATCACGATGCCTACCGTCAGATCATCCTCTTCCCTATCGAGTTGATGAGCAATCTGCACCAGATGTACTTTGCCCAGGCTCAGAACCATGCTCTCTACAAGCAGAACAATCCGAAGGCGAACATCTGGGCTGATGAATGCGAACGCTTCTTCAAGCGCGATTCCCTCATCTGCCACAATTACAACCACAAGATGTCGGGTGGCAAGTGGAACGGAATGATGACACAGAAGCATATCGGCTACAAGAGCTGGAATGACGATTTCGAGAAGGACACCTGTCCGGAACTCTTCCGGGTAACCTCCAAGGATGGCGTCATCATCAGCGAAAACAACGGCGTGGTAGAAATCGAAGCACCTTACTACAGCAGCAAGACGGATGCAGCCGAGGCAAAATGGGCAGAGATTCCATTCATGGGCAAAAGCGTATCGGCAATGACTCTGATGCCTTATACCAAGAGTGTAAAGGGAGCCAGCATCACTTACAAGTTTAAGATGCAAGTTAGCAAGACTTCAGATGGCAAAACTTCGGATGACAAGGCATTTAATGGCAATGTTTCCAATGGCAAGCAGAAAGTTCGCATTCATGTGATAACCAAATCAACCTTGGATTATCTCAACAAGGGCGGCTTAACCTATGGTGTAAGTTTAGATGGCGCTTCTCCTGTAGAGGTTAACTTCAACAAAGATTTGAACGAGAAGCCGGAGAACATCTACAATATCTATTATCCAACGATAGCCACTCGCATCGTGGATCAAGTGATAGAGTTGGAACTGCCGGCTACTGCCGATGGCATCCACACTCTCACCCTCACTCCTAACGACCCAGCCATCGTCTTCGAGAAAATCGTGATTGATGGAAGAGGAGGGAAAGGGAGAGTCAAGGTTATATAAAGGTATAATATAATAATAAGGTTATAGGCACGCCCCCGAAAGGATGCGTGCCTATTTTTATAAAAAAAATGGTTAATTTATTTGGTAATCAGAAAGTTTCCTCGTATATTTGCAAAAATTATCAAGAGAAATCGCTTATGTGCAAGTATGAAGAAATAGAAGGTTGGCGTCTTTCCAATGGCAAGACCATCCGAAAGATCAAAAATGCCGTGCATGAGGAGGTAAATTTGGGGCGAATATATCTCATCATTAGCATTTTGCTTGCTTATATGGGAACTATTAGCATGCAAGCTCAATCATGCGAGGGACGAGTGTACCTAAAGAATGGTATCCAGCAACTCTATGAAAGTAATGACCGAATAGACTTGCCACGCAAGAAAAAGGATGTTCAAGTTTATAGAAACTTCTTTTCTCGCCAATGCACTAGCGATGTGATACCTTTCGCCAACATTGATTCTGTAGTGGTGTGGAATGCCACCTCCAAGCAAAACGTACGCACACTTGTTCCTTTGGAAAATGTGGGATGGAGCTGGCTATATATCAACCACCCACGATTGCAAGTCTATATTTATGCCTCCCAAGGTTATTCCGTGACGGACATGGGAGGAATGAAAGCTTGGCAAGGTAACACAGTAGCAGCAATGTTTTTCATCCCAAGCAAGACGGCTTGCGACTTCTATGTCAGACAGACTGATGGCAAGCTTATATGTTTGGGAGATACCTATAAGAAATGCGACAAATCCTTTATCCGAGAACTTTGCCATTGTGTAGGACTTTCGCAGGAATGGGAAAAGAAACTCATTGGACTAGGTGAACACAACCGAAGTTCTATGATACAACGAGTGATAGAAGTATTAGATGACAAACAATAAATAACAACTAAAAGGAATCATTATGAAAGCAATGAAGTTTTGGCTGCTCATGGCAGTAATGGTGGTAGCGATAGCTGCACACGCTCGCAAGAATGACGATCCAGAAATGCGTCATGTTCGCCTCACTATGATGGATGGCAAACAGATAGAGGGCTACATTCCTAAGAAGTATATGGGGTGGGCGCTAGAATATCAAGTAAGACTTGCCGAGAATCCAGATGGCAAAAAAGCCAAGAAGTACGATGCTGAGAAAGTAACCAAGATGGAATGGCTTGCACTCACTGAGGAACACCCTGAAGGCGAAGTGTGGGAACATTGCCAAACGATAGCACGTAATTCGATTAGGACTGTAAAAGAGGATCGCCTTATGGAACTCCTTTACCGCGGCAAGAATGCATCTGTCTACCAAGTTCACGTATTTCTGCCTGGCAATGGCATAAACACAGGAAACTCTTGGGCTACTTGGTATGCACTGAAGCCTAATGGACAGGAAAGGGCATTTATTCTTTACAATGCAACGCTTGGCAAAATGGGAAGCCTGGATAGACAATTCAAGGATCAAAAGGAATATGAGGGACTAAAGGATTACATTCTTGAATGGTGGAACAAAGATAAGTCTTTAGCTAGGAAGCAACTGAATGATGGCGTAGCTATCTTTAGCCATATCTATGATGAATGGAAAGCTGCTTCCAGTAAACAATAATAGTTCCTGCGGAGGGCACTTTCGTGACCTCCGCAGGATGACTTAGGTCATCTATATGGCTCACTCCCGTCATCTATATGAATGACCCGGGTCATCCGATACAAAGAAGCCTTTTCTATTCCTTTTGTGATAGTTG
>ENA-OZMX01000001-OZMX01000001.1-human-gut-metagenome-genome-assembly--contig:-NODE-1-length-167828-cov-38.626018_pt1 | contig 167828 bp, 140 predicted proteins | sample MGYA00244192_ERZ653819 | MGnify/ENA primary metagenome ERZ653819 (study PRJEB26926, sample SAMN06164618) | human gut metagenome | biome: ENVO:00009003; feature: ENVO:2100002; material: ENVO:00002003... | reverse complement strand
ACTCTTTCTTTAGTTGCTTAGAGTAATACTTGATTTCTCAAAAGCGAGTGCAAAAGTACTAACTATTTTCCATTCCACCAAATGTTTTGAGAAGAAAATCGCTTTTTCTTTTGATTTTTAACAGTTATAAACATCTACAACTCATAAAAATCACTCTTCACCTTATTATATATATTCATAAGCGTATAAACAAATCAAAGCAAGGTGACATGATTAGCTGCAATATCTACCAACTTTTTTCGTCTTGCCACACCTATAATATAATGTGCATCCTTAGAAGAACAATGAAAGTGCTTTTTCACCCCCTTTACAAGTTCGTCCTTCGTAATAGAACGCACTCCTGCGGGATATGCTCCGCGCACAGCCTTCTCAATATCTCCCATATTAAACTCATGATGACGCTTATGAAAGTAAGACGACACCATGACCGCAAACACAATCACCAAAACGATGATAAAAAATAATACTGACTGACTCATGATAATAAACTTTAATCGGTTAAAACGATAACTGCTATCGCTATTTTTCTGCAAATATAAGAAAAAAAACGTAAAGCAGTTCACTTTCTCCCGTTTTTTTGCAGAAAAAGGTTATTTTTTTATCGTTTTTCTCAATTATTTGTTGATAATCCAAAAATATTGTGTATTTTTGCAGCAAAGGAACGCCATTTACATATGACACTTCCCCACTAACAATAAAAGTATAACCATAAAAACATAGAGAAAATGCAAGAAACTGTAAAGAAAGTATTGACAGGTGACTTCAATCGAAAGAAGGCTCTGATGTTTCTCATCACAGCCTTAGCCACAATTCTGGTATGGAACTTACCCATCGACAGCTTTGGAATCGAGGGTCTCACTGTTGTACAACAACGTGTAATCGCCATATTCGTAATGGCAGTGATGCTATGGCTCACAGAAGCAATTCCAGCTTGGGCCACCTCAGTAGTTATCATTTTTGTACTGCTATTCTTCGTCTCCGATTCGGCTTTTGCCGTCATGCAAGGTTCAGAGGGAGAGTACGGCAAGCTATTGGACTACCAAGGTGTAATGGCATGTTTCGCCGATCCAACAATCATACTCTTCCTGGGAGGTTTCGTACTAGCCATCGCAGCTACCAAAAGCGGTCTTGACGTACTGATGGCAAAAACATTGATTGCCCCATTCGGCAAGCGCTCGGAAAACGTACTATTGGGGTTTATGCTCATCACCGGTATTTTCTCCATGTTTATCTCCAACACGGCCACAGCTGCAATGATGCTTACCTTCCTAACCCCAGTATTCAAGTCGCTCCCTGCTAACGGAAAAGGAAGAGTAGCGCTGACTATGGCCATTCCTATCGGAGCTAACCTCGGTGGTATGGGAACCCCTATCGGAACTCCTCCTAATGCTTTTGCCTACAAGGTTCTCAATGACCCCGCAGGCTTGAACCTCGGAATAGGTTTTGGAGAATGGATGGCAATTATGGCTCCGATGGTTATCATCATGCTTTTCTGCGCATGGTTTATCATCCGCAAGATGTTCCCATTCTCACAAAAGACTATAGAATTAAAAATCGATGGCAATATAAGTCACAATTGGCGTACTATAGTTGTAGGTGCCACATTCTTCCTTACCATCCTTCTTTGGGTATGTGGCAAGCAACTAGGTGTCAATGCCAACACTGTGGCTATGCTTCCAATTGCCGTTTTTGCCTTTACCGGCGTGGTAACAGCCAGCGACCTGAAAGATATAGATTGGGCCGTCATCTGGATGGTTGCCGGTGGTTTTGCTCTCGGTCTCGCCATGAATGGAACCGGCTTAGCAGAAAATGCAGTAAACAGCATCCCATTCGCTGAGTTTAACCCATTAGTAATTATGGTGATCTCTGGATTAGTTTGCTTCATACTAAGTAATTTTATCTCAAATACAGCAACTGCCGCCCTGCTCATCCCGATCCTTACCGTAGTATGTTCAGGAATGGGCGACAAGTTGACTTCTATAGGAGGAACCCAAACTATCCTCATAGGCGTAGCAGTAGCAGCCTCTTGCGCAATGTCGCTTCCAATCTCTACTCCACCAAACGCCATTGCCTACTCCACCGGTCTTATCCAACAGACAGACATGGTGAAAGCAGGTCTTACCGTGGGCGTACTAAGTATGGTAATCGGCTATGCTGTACTCATCACATTCTGCCGTCTTGGCTTTATGTAAAAAAGAAATTTTAAGAAGTATTAAATATCGGCACTGCAAAATAAACTCGTTTTTATTTTGCAGTGTCTTCTTTTTACCGTAACTTTGCACCCATGAAAAAGATAGTTATTGGAATAGATGTCGGCATTTCTACTACAAAGATAGTAGGAATAGACGAGAGTGGGATGGTTATCAGCCCTATTCGCATCAAGGCCACCGACCCTATCACCTCCTTATATGGAGCATTTGGAAAATATTTACACGACAACAAAATTAGCCTCGACGAGGTAGAACAAGTTATGCTCACCGGTGTAGGTTCTGCTTACATTGATGAACGAATCTATGGTCTGCCTACATCGAAGAGCGAAGAGTTTGTTGCCGATGGACTCGGTGCACGATACGAAAGCAAGCTTGAGCGTATGATTGTGGTAAGTATGGGCACAGGAACCTCCCTCGTAAAGTGCGACGGCAAAGAGATCAAACACATCGGCGGCATTGGTATTGGTGGAGGAACACTAGCAGGCCTGAGCCGAATTATGCTCAAGACCGATGACATCAAGCAGATTGTAAACCTTGCCAAAAACGGTGATGTATCAAAAATCAATCTGCTAATAGGAGACATCAGCGCCAAACCTTTACCTGGACTTCCCATGAATGCAACAGCATCGCTCTTCAGTAATGCCAAAGCCAACGCCTCCCGTGAAGACATAGCAATGGGGCTTATATGGATGGTATTACAGAGCATCGGCTCAGCAACCATACTCTCCTCCCTAGAATCAGGCATCAAAGATTTTGTAATGATAGGCAACCTGACACTTTTGCCACAATGCAGAGAAGTATTCCCTGCTATGGAAAAACTCTATGGTGTAAGATTCAGAATCCCTAAATATTCAGAATTCTGCACTGCCATAGGTGCTGCACTAGACTATAAAAACAAGACCGAATTATCTTAAAAGCAGGTTCAAACCATACCTTCATATCAAGAAGGAGCAAGTTACAAAATGGCGCACAACACCACAACCCCAAGCTACATAAAAGGCACAACACCACAATGCGCTGAAACTGAACAGATTAATCATTTTGGGAAACCACTCTTAGAACAAGTTTCCCAAAACGATTTTTTAAACACTTAATACTCAACGACTTAATATTTTTTAACACAAGAAAAGTTGTCCAAAACGTACAACTTTCATTTTAAATTCTTATCTTTGCATTGTCGAAAAGATGGTATTTATAGCCACTTTCAAGTATAAAGACTTAGTATCAAGCAATTTAAATATCAATTATAAAAGTAACACAAGAAATGATTCAAACTGTAGTTAAACGTGACGGACGCATCGTTGGTTTCAACGAGCAAAAAATCATGGCTGCCATACGCAAAGCCATGTTACATACCGATAAGGGGGAAGACTCCTCTTTAATAGAGCAAATCACTGACCACATCGCATATCGCGGCAAGAGCCAGATGAGCGTAGAAGCCATCCAGGATGCCATCGAGCTGGAACTTATGAAGAGTGCCCGCAAAGATGTTGCTCAGAAATATATTGCCTATCGTAACCAGAGAAACATTGCCAGAAAAGCTAAGACCCGTGACGTATTCATGAGTATTGTCAATGCAAAGAACAATGACATCACCCGTGAAAACGCCAATATGAATGCTGATACTCCAGCTGGCATGATGATGAAATTTGCTTCAGAAACCACTAAACCATTCGTTGACGATTATCTCCTTTCCCAGGAGGTACGCGACGCCGTTACACATAACTACATCCACATCCACGATAAAGACTATTATCCAACCAAGAGTTTGACTTGTGTTCAGCACCCATTGGACGTAATTCTCAAGCATGGATTCACTGCAGGCCATGGCTCTAGCCGTCCTGCTAAGCGAATCGAAACTGCAGCCGTATTAGCATGTATCTCTCTAGAAACTTGCCAGAACGAGATGCATGGAGGTCAGGCAATTCCTGCCTTCGACTTCTACCTGGCCCCATACGTACGTATGTCTTACCAGGAAGAGGTGAAAAATCTGGAAAAACTAACAGGAGAAGATCTCAGCGACCTCTACAATATTGATATTGACGACTATTTAGTGAAAGACCTGACAGGCTTGGAAGGTAAAGAGCGCCTGGAGCAGCATGCCATCAACAAGACAGTAAACAGAGTACATCAGGCAATGGAGGCATTCATTCACAATATGAACACAATCCACTCTCGTGGCGGTAATCAGGTTGTATTTTCTTCTATCAATTATGGTACAGATACAAGTGCTGAAGGTCGTTGTATTATGCGAGAGATTCTGCTCAGCACATACGAAGGTGTAGGAAATGGAGAAACAGCTATCTTCCCTATCCAGATCTGGAAGAAGAAGCGTGGCGTTAACTACCTGAAGGAGGATCGAAACTATGACCTCTATCAGTTGGCTTGCAAGGTAACCGCCCGTCGTTTCTTCCCTAACTTCCTGAATCTCGATGCCACATTCAACCAGAATGAGAAATGGCGCGCTGATGATCCAGAGCGTTACAAGTGGGAAATCGCTACTATGGGTTGCCGTACCCGTGTATTCGAAGACCGCTGGGGCGAGAAGACCAGTATTGCACGTGGAAATTTGAGCTTTTCAACTATCAATATCGTGAAGCTTGCCATCGAATGTATGGGCATTGAGAACAAGCAACAGCGTATTGATATGTTCTTTGCAAAACTGGACAACATCCTCGACATTACCGCCAAGCAACTCGATGAGCGCTTCCAGTTCCAGAAAACTGCGATGGCAAAACAGTTCCCATTGTTGATGAAATATCTTTGGGTAGGAGCAGAAGACTTGAAGCCAGAAGAAACTATCGAGAGCGTTATCAATCATGGAACACTGGGTATTGGTTTCATCGGACTTGCAGAATGCCTCGTAGCACTCATCGGTCACCACCATGGTGAAAGTGAAGAAGCACAGGATTTAGGCTTGAAGATTATTACTTATATGCGTGACCGAGCTAACGAGTTCAGCGAGCAGTACCACCACAACTACTCCATCCTGGCTACGCCAGCAGAGGGCTTGAGCGGTAAATTTACCAAGAAGGACCGCAAGCAGTTTGGCATTATTCCAGGAGTTACCGACCGTGACTACTATACCAATAGTAACCACGTACCAGTTTACTATAAGTGTACAGCCCTCAAAAAAGCAAAGATCGAGGCGCCATATCACAATCTAACCCGTGGTGGTCACATCTTCTATGTAGAAATTGACGGTGATGCTACTCACAATCCAGCAGTCATCTCAAGCGTAGTAGATATGATGGACAAATACAATATGGGCTATGGTTCAGTAAACCACAATCGCAACCGCTGTCTCGACTGCGGATACGAGAATGCGGATGCCAACCTTGAAGTATGTCCAAAATGCGGTAGCCATCACATAGATAAGCTACAGCGCATCACAGGTTATTTGGTGGGAACAACCGACCGTTGGAACAGCGGTAAACTTGCAGAGCTTCACGATCGTGTCACCCACATTGACACCCCACAAAAATAAGATAAATGATTAGTATTTTAAGTATAGTGCACGACACAATGGTAGATGGTCCGGGATTCCGGACCTCTATCTATTGTGCCGGCTGTCCTAACCACTGCCCCGGTTGCCATAATCCTCAATCCTGGGACATCAACCATGGCACAATGACCTCTACAGAGGACATTCTGAAAGAAATTATGGAAGATCCTTTCGCCAACGTCACCTTTTCTGGAGGTGATCCGATGTATCAGGCGGAAGGCTTTGCAGAACTGGCGCGCGCCATTCGGTCAGAAAGCGATAAAGATATCTGGTGCTTTACCGGTTATAGATATGAGAATCTACTGAAGAATCCAAAACAGCTGGAATTATTGAAGTTGATAGATGTATTGGTAGATGGCCCATTCATGAAAGACCTTCGGGACGAGGACCTTTTCTTCCGTGGCAGCAGCAACCAGCGTATTATCAACGTACAAAAATCCCTGGCTCTAGGCGAAGTAGTAGAACTTCACCTCACTAAGGACAATCCGAATCCTGAGCTTTAAAATTTTAAAGCCCGGGATAGGATATTACTTTTTGAACTATATATTCAATCTATAGATACACCCAATTGTTGGAGTAGATTTTTCACATAACCTCTGTTCCAATCCGTTTCATGCAGGCGTTCTGAATCAAAAAGCAACAAATCAATATCTACAGCAATAATCCCCTTTCTACTTTCAGCAACCCTCCTTCCGCATTTACGCTCTATGTTTTTGATTGCCAATAAGGTTCGTTCCATATTGACATTAGTATAGCCAACTCCTAGAGTATTTAGGAATTTATCTGATGACAACCCGATAGGCTCCGTCCAAAGCGAAGTACCAAAAGTCATATCTTCGAAAGTAGCCTCAAGCCATTTCTTTGCTTTCAGAATATGAGCCTCCTGATCAACATTAGAACCCAACGCTATCACTATTTTTACTCGTTTACTTTTCATATTTTTATAATTTCAGTGCAAAGTTAGTAAAAATTCTTAAATTAAGTATCGCTTATCCGTTTTTTTTGTTATTTTTGCACTATGAATAGAATAAAAACGTATATAATAGGTATTCTTTTACTCATCTGCACTCCATCTCAAGCACAGATGAAATGGAATCAGACCTATCAGACATATATCAATCAGTATAAGGACCTCGCCATCGAGCAGATGCTTCGCTATCGTATACCAGCCAGTATCACCTTGGCACAGGGACTCTTTGAGAGTGCAGCAGGCAAGAGTGTACTGGTCTTACAAGGTAACAACCATTTTGGCATCAAATGCCACAACTGGGCTGGTCCAACCCAATACCACGATGACGATGCCAGAGGCGAATGTTTCCGAGTATATCAAGATGCCAGAGATAGCTATGAGGATCATAGCAAATTTCTGGCTAGGCAACCACGCTATGCCCGCCTGTTTGAACTTAACCAGCGCGATTACAAAGGCTGGGCTAGAGGTTTGAAACAATGCGGATATGCGACAAATCCACAATATGCCAATAAACTGATACAAATCATTGAACTCTATAAACTTTTCGATTATGACAAAGCAAAGCGATATGATCGATTTATGGCAACACATAGTGGCACCGACCAACCCGTCAATGCACAAGGTATATTGCACCCTATCCAGAAGTTCAATGACAACTATTACCTGATAGCCAGAGAAGGTGACACCTTCAAGACACTGGGCAAGGAAGTAGAAATCAGCTGGCGTAAACTTGCAATATATAACGAGCGCGACAAACATACGGTATTGCACAAGGGGGATATTATCTACTTGAAGAAGAAGCGCAAGAAGGCTCCAAAGCAGTACAAGAAACGTCCTCATATCGTGCAACCGGGAGAAAGTATGTACACCATCTCACAAAGATACGGAATCCGCATCAAGTACCTCTACAAGATGAACAAGCTCGATCCTAGCTACCAGGTCAAGGTTGGAGACAGACTGCGAGTGAGATAATCACTCGCAGTATAAAAACTCATTCATCGCCCCCAAAAGGCTATCATTACCATACTATATAAATAGAAAACAAAAAAATACAAGATAAGAAATGAAAAAGAACATTTTATCTCTAGCAGCTCTGGCAATAATGATGTTGCCAAGTGATATGCAAGCACAGAATTTCGACGACTATTTCGTTGACAAGACTTTGAGAATAGACTATACTTTTGCCGGCAACAAAACCCAGCAGATGATAGCTGTAGATGAGCTGAACGTAATGCCTCGATGGTATGGAAAGAAACAGCGACTCAGTGAGCTACCAGTAGAAGGCAATGGTCAAATAACAGTTAAAGATCATCGCACAGGTAAGGTTATTTATCGTAACTCATTCTCTACCCTGTTTCAGGAATGGCTCTCAGAGCCAGAGTCAGCCGGCAACACCAAGAGTTTCGAGAATGTATTCCTCGTACCGATGCCTAAAGACACTATTGATGTGACACTCGACTTGCGCAACAACCGTCGTGAGATTATGACCTCTCTCACTCACCAAGTTGCACCAAGCGATATTTTGATTCACCACAAGGGCGAAAAGCCAACGCCTTACGAGACCTTGCAGCAAGCAGCCGACACTACCCGCTGCATCCACATAGCCTACGTAGCTGAAGGCTATACGGAAGAGGAAATGCCAATATTCCTTCAGGATGCAAAAGAAGCAAATGAAGCCATTTTTAATCACGAACCTTTCAAGAGCATGAGAGACAGATTCAATGTAGTTGCAGTAAAATCAGCTTCTCTTGAAAGTGGCACAAGCGAACCTGGCAAGGGTATATGGAAGAAAACTGCTTTGAGTTCACATTTTGACACATTCTATAGTGAGAGATACCTCACCACACTTCATCTCAAAGACCTGCACGACTGTCTGGCTGGCACCCCATACGAACATATCATCGTATTGGTTAATTCTACAAGATATGGTGGAGGCGGAATTCTCAATTCCTACAATCTCACCACCTGCCACCAGAAATGGTTTAAGCCTGTTGTAGTGCATGAATTCGGTCATTCTTTTGCCGGACTTGCTGACGAATATGCCTATGAGAGCGAGCAGGTACCGATGTATCCTCATGATGTAGAACCATGGGAGAAAAATATCACCACATTGGCAAACTTCCACGGAAAATGGGAAGATATGATCAAGAAGGGTACCAAGATTCCTACCCCACTTTCTAAAAAGGAGAAAGAGGCAGTAAGCAAAGTTGGTGTTTTTGAAGGTGCAGGCTATAGTCCAAAGGGAGTGTATCGCGGCGTACAAGATTGCCGTATGCGCATCAACGAGACCCCAGAGTTCTGCATAGTATGCAAGAAAGCTCTACAAGACATCATCGACTTTTACACCAAATAGATAGAGAGGAATCAGGAGCCCCAAGCTCCCATTATCCAAGAACAATAATAATTAATGAAATAAACACCAATCGCTTATGAAAGAGCAATCCTTAAACATCCAGTATCAGGTTGCTCAGTTAGATGAACTGAGCGACATTGAGCAGCAATTGGTAAAGAAAGCCATGGAGGCCACCAATAATTCTTATGCCAACTACAGCCACTTTCATGTAGGTGCAGCCTGCCTGTTGGCTGATGGCAGAATCGTAATTGGAGCCAATCAGGAAAATGCAGCCTTTCCATCCGGTCTCTGCGCTGAACGCAGTGCCATCTTCGGAGCCCAAAGCAACTATCCAGAGCAAGCTATCACGACTCTGGCCATAGCTGCCCGCAACGAGAATGGCTTCCTCAAAAGCCCGATTTCCCCATGTGGCGCATGCAGGCAGGTAATACTAGAGATGGAAGACCGATATCAGCAACCCGTTTGCATCTTGCTCTACGGCGAGAACTGCACCTATCGCTTCCACAGCATCAAGGACTTGCTTCCATTCTCATTTGTAGATGCCAATATGAAAGAATAAGATTTTGGATTATTTCTTCAGATTAGTATTCATACAAACATATAAAAAGGCACGAATCCCCCAGGAATTCGTGCCTTTTATGTTATTTTTCTGTTTTATGTTATTCATCAAACTCATAACAGCCCGCATCCGGTTTATCATCACGAAGAACGCCCCGTCGGTCAGTAGGAAATGAAGTAGCAGCATCAGCTACCCCTATGGCAGCCGATTCCTTGCGAAGCCTGAAATCATACTTCAAATTATCCGTATCAAATAATCGGAAATGTTTCTCCCCAAACTGAGTCGTATCCTTTAAGTTCTCATATATGGTATTCGTAAACTTCAAACTATCTTCAGTATTCATCTTTTCTGTACGAAGTACACAATGATCAAAGCTGAAATTACATACTTCATCGTTCTTCGGTGAAGTCCATACCACCTCATCATCATGGTATCCTGTAACTATAGAATTTATGACCTTAAAATTGAGAATCGGAGGAACAATACCTATAGCTGTGGCACGACGCCCATCAAAAGGATAGAACTGAGCTATGGTACATCCGTTCACTTCCACATCACCACCCTTTACATAAAGCGTATGATTCAAAGTGTTGGATAACTGACAATTATACAACTGCACCTTAGCCAAATCAACGGAAAGACCATATCCCTGACAATTATGAATGGTAGAATGCTGTAAAAGCAACTTCTGACGAGTGATATCCGAACAAGGTTCTATCCTAATACCATGATAAGCACTGTGGATGTCAGCATAGCTGATGACATTATCCGATGAAGAAGGCATGAAATGAATACCTTGCCACCGACCAGGCGTCCGATCATAAGGAAGATAGTTGAACATATTATCCATACGATCTCCCCGCATCATCACCTCATTATCTTTCTCTCCCCAAATGCGCAACGAGCCATATACATCAAGTCCGGCATTCTCATGAAAATAGAAATGCGTACCAGCCCCAACAGACAGCGTTACGAGACTATCAACAACCATTCCGCCATATACAACAACCGGACGGCTGCTCTGTATCGTAGTATCTTTCCTGATTCGAAGATTCTTGCATAAAACAGCATCCCAGGAGTAAGCTTTTAAGTTTACTTTCTGCTGCACCCCGCTTTCCAATGTAAAGAGCAGATTATCCTCCACTAACTGAGGTGAATTCTGATATTGCTGATGCGAAGTAAGTTCTACGAAAACACGAACACTATCGCCCTTTCTCACCTCTATATCCTGAGTCTGATAGCCGGCAGTCGATCCTAGGAACGAGCCATCCACATTTACCCGAAATCCCGTCTGGTTACCATTTTCCAGTCTGACAGTAGAACAACGCAGCGACTTTCCCGAACGATTATACACCCAAAAGCTTCGAGTAGGTGTAGGCACATTCGAGAACGTAGTATCCAGGCTTACTGTATCTGCAGAAAACGCGAGCAAGTGAGAACGTGACGAAGAAAAGCTCTCCTCATCAGCACAACCAGCCATCGCTACAGAAGCCATACAAGCGATAATGATATTATAAAAAAATCCCTTTTTCCGTTTCATATTTATAGAACGGAAAAAGGGATTAAATATTGTATTACTCTAACCATTCTCAGGTTAGCAGTTTTCCAAGAAAACCAATATCCTGCTACATAAACATAGCGAAGATAGAAGAACCTATTACGGTCATCACACCACAAACCACGATAGACAAGCTACTCATTGCACCTTCAATAGTACCCATCTCCATAGCTTTAGCCGTACCCAAGGCGTGAGCAGAACAACCGATGGCAATACCCTTGGCAATAGGTTCCTTGATACAAAGCAGCTTGAGAAACTTCTCTGCAAAGATATTGCCTATCACACCTGTAATGATGATAACGACAACCGTTACAGAAACATGGCCACCCAATTCCTCAGAAACGCCAATACCGATGGCAGTGGTGATGGATTTTGGCAAGAATGTAACATAGGCTGCATGGTCGAAGTGGAACACCAAAGCCAGAAGAAGTACAGAGCAGAGACTTGCCAAGACCCCCGACAAGATACCAATGAGCACAGCACGGTAATTCTTCTTCAGCAATTCTACCTGCTGATAAAGCGGAACTGCCAGACAGATGGTAGCCGGGGTAAGCAGATAACTGATGATATTGGCACCCGCATTGTAAGTCTTATAATCTACTCCCGTAATCAGCAAGGTACAAATAACCAAAATGATGGAAATCAGCAACGGATTCATCAAAGACCATCCTGTTTTAATCTTCAAAAGCAATCCGATGGCGTAAGCAGCCAAACTGATCAAAACACCAAAAAAGACAGAATCCTGAAACAAGGAAATCATTTTTTTGCCTCCTTTCCTCTTTTGATAACAAACTGAGTGAACCATCCAGAAACAGCCATCACCACAAAAGTACTGACAACAGTCACAACAATATACTGCAACCATGCACTGGCAATAGAATGCCATGAGTCGATGAGTCCCACAGCTGCCGGAATAAACATCACTGGCATTACGGCAATGAGGAAACTGCTGGTTTCCCTTATATGTTTCACCTTGATAACCTTAAGTTCCAATGCCGCGAACAACAAGACAATACCATAAATACTGGCAGGTATCGGCAACGGCAACAGATAATGGAGCAATTCTCCTGCGAAAGAGAACGCTATGATAATTAAAAACTGAATTAAAAGTTTCATCCTAAATACAAATTACTTTAAAAATTAAGTAAGCATCATTATCACCAATAAGCCAAACTTACAAAACTGCTTCCGCATAAGAAACAATCGCTTGCGCCGTTTTCTCTACACCCAAGCGAACCGTATCCAGGCAAACGTCGTAATCGTTGGCATTTCCCCAAGTCAACCCGGTATAGTAACTATGATAAGCCACACGGCAATCATCTACGTGTTCCACAAACTCAGCCGCCTCAGCATAAGAAAGCTTCTGCTCCTCCTTGATCTCCGCAATACGAGCCTTTACATCACCCTTGAGGAACACCGACACCAAGTCTTTGCGTTCACGGAAGATGTAATTGCCACAACGCCCGATAACGACACAATTCTCCTGTCCTATCATATCAGCCAAGACACGAAGAGGTTTTTCTGTGAGTAATCTTTGATTCTCACCCAGGGAAGACATTGAAAAGAGCAGTTCGTCAACAGGATCTTCATCGAAGAAAGCTTCCATTTCATCCAAGACTCCACGCTCTTCCGCCATTTCCATCAAATTCTTACGGGTATAAAACGGAATACCATAATGTTCTGCAAGCAGTCTGCCTACCCGAACTGCGCCACATCCACATTGGCGCGCAATCGTAATAATCATGATAGTATAAATTTTAAATTAAACGTATATCGTATATAAAGCAAGAAAGCTAAGAAGATTTGATTCTTCTTAGCTTTCTAAAGTCGGGGCGACAGGATTCGAACCTGCGACCACCTGTTCCCAAAACAGGAGCGCTACCGGGCTGCGCTACACCCCGCTTATACTAGAGCAATTTACTTTCAGAATGATTTGATAAGTCGGGGCGACAGGATTCGAACCTGCGACCACCTGTTCCCAAAACAGGAGCGCTACCGGGCTGCGCTACACCCCGCTTTCTTCTCACAACGAAATTACTTCTTTGCAGTAAGCATCATTTCTGAATTGCGGGTGCAAAGGTACAACATTTTTCTTATTCCACCAAATTTTTCAGCAACTTTTTTTGTAAAAATATGCATTTATTCAGTTTTTTCCTAAAAAAAGGGCAACTTCCGAAGAAATTGCCCCTTTATACCTTATTATATATGGCGATTGATGAATTTTCAGCAACCGCATTGTTTTGCTATTACGCCTTGATGATGCCTTCCTCTACGAAAATCTTCTTCAAGATCTCAACAGCCTTCTCTACCTGCTCTCTTGTATGAGTAGCCATAAGAGCAAAACGCACCAATGTGTCCTGAGGAGCACATGCTGGTGGGATAACAGGATTGATGAACACACCTGCATCATAAGCCAGCTTGGTAACAACGAATGTCTTCTCTGCATCACGAACGTAGAGAGGAATGATAGGACTCTCAGTCTCACCAATCTCGAAACCTTCCTCACGGAAACGCTTCAAAGCATAGTTGGTAACATCCCAAAGATTCTCAAAACGCTCAGGCTCCTTCTGGATGATATGGAGAGCCTCGAGAGCTGCAGCAGTTGCAGCTGGAGTGTTAGATGCACTGAAGATGTAAGTACGGCAGTTGTGACGGAGGAAATTGATGGTATCCTTATCTGATGCGATGAAACCACCGATAGATGCCAGACTCTTAGAGAAGGTACCCATGATGAGATCTACCTCATCGGTCAGACCGAAATGATCGCAGACACCACGTCCCTGCTTACCAAACACGCCAAGGCCATGAGCCTCATCTACCATGATAGAGCAGTTGTACTTATGCTTCAACTTCACGATTTCTGGCAAGTTAGCCAAATCGCCCTCCATAGAGAACACGCCATCCACAACGATGAGCTTGACTGCATCCTCAGGAAGCTTAGAGAGCACGCGCTCCAAATCTTCCATATCGTTGTGCTTGTAGTGAAGCTGGGTAGCGAATGAAAGACGACGGCCATCTACGATACTGGCATGATCACGGTCGTCACAGATGATATAATCACCGCGGCCTACAACACATGCCAACACGCCCTGGTTTACAGAGAAACCAGTAGAGAAGCACAATGTCTCATCCTTGCCCATAAACTCAGCAAGCTCTTTTTCGAGCTGCACATGCAAATCGAGTGTACCATTGAGGAAGCGGCTACCAGCACAGCCAGAGCCGTACTTGTCGAGAGCAGCCTTAGCTGCATCGATAACTCGCTGATCATTAGTCAAACCCTGGTAAGCATTAGAACCGAACATCAGGATCTTATGACCATCGATGTCAGTTACCTCTGTCATCTGCTTACTTGTGATCTCACGGAAGTATGGATACACACCGGCTTCCATATACTTCTGAGGTACACGATAATTCTTGTATCTTTCTTGTAATTGTCCCATTATAATAGGTGTACTTTATTTCTATTTTAATTTATTTTCTAGTTTCAGGGTGCAAAGATACAAAAAAAGACTAATATAACCGCTTTTTTCCTAAGAAAGTTTACTTTTATGCTTTTTTTAGTAGATATTTCTTGCCATTTTAGGGATTTTTATTACTTTTGCAGTTTAAAAATACAATTTCTTGACTAAGATATGAAAAAAAAGATAGTTTTCATCATGAACCCGATTTCTGGAACCAGCAGCAAAGCGGCGGTTCCCAGTTTGATAGATTCTACTTTGGACAAGGAGCAGTTCGAGTACGAGATAAAAATGACTGAAAGACCAGGACACGCCTCAGAACTGGCAGCCGAAGCCAGAGACAACCACGCAGACATCGTGGTGGCTGTAGGTGGCGATGGCACTGTGAACGAGGTAGCCCGTTCCCTCGTCCATTCCGACTCTGCATTAGGCATTCTGCCTTGCGGCTCAGGAAACGGCCTGGCGCGCCACCTGCTGTTGCCAATGAACTTGAAGAAGAGCATTGAGATCATCAACGCCTGCGAAATACACGACCTAGACTACGGAGTCATCAACGAATACCCATTCTTCTGCACTTGCGGAATGGGCTTCGACGCCTTTGTCAGTATGAAGTTTGCAGAAAGCGGAAAGCGTGGACCGATCAGCTATGCAGAGAACATTCTGAGAGAAGGCTTGAAATATGAGCCTGAAACATATACTCTGGAGGATGAGACTGGAACAAAACAATATAAAGCGTTTCTCATCTCCTGTGCCAACGCTTCCCAATACGGCAACAACGCCTATATTGCTCCACAGGCATCTATGAGCGACGGACTGATGGATGTAGTCATCATGGAACCGTTTGATGTCATCGAAGCCTCACAGGTTAGTTTCGATATGTTCAACAAAACCCTCGACAAGAACTCGAAGATCAAGTCTTTCCGTTGCAAGAAGCTCCACATCACCCGCAGCAAGCCAGGTGTCATCCATTATGATGGCGACCCTGTGATGACCGGCGCCGACATAGATGTGCACATGGAAGAAAAAGGCATCAAGATGATTGTAAATCCGTTTGCAGACAAGAGTGTGCGCAAGCCGAACGTCATCCAATCAGCCTTTGCCGATTTCTTCAACGACATCAATGTTGTACGCGATGACATTCACAAAGACATCCAGCGCCAAAGCAAGCGAGTAGGAGCCATCAGCAAGCTCGTACAGAGAAAGCTGAACCTCTAGCCCTTACCAAATATAGAATTCTTCCGTAATTTTCGCATACCACTCTGACCGGTTCCCCTCGGAATCGGTCATTGTTTTTATAGTATTTTCCATTCCATTATACCGATGTTTTGCAAATGACAGAAGATAACGTTTCGGCTGTTTGCGCTCTACAGTCTTAACGCCACACTGCCGGATAAGATAAAAACCTAGCATACAAGCTTCCGACACAACCACCTCAAGAACCTCTGAAGGAACAATCACGGAAAAAACGCCATCATCACTCAGTAGCATTTTTGCACCCCTGAAAAGATCCCTGAAAGGCAAACTATCCGTATGGCGGGCCATCGTACGTTTACTGTCTGGATTTTTTAGACTATTCAAGAAGAAAGGAGGATTGCTTACGATTGCATCAAAAGACTCCTCAGAATGATAGTCCTGCAATCGGCAGCACTCTATTCCGACGCGATCGGCAAAAGGACTTGCCGCCACATTCTCTGCAGCCTCCTCACAAGCCTCTCCATCCATATCAATACCCAGCACCTGCGCCTCAGGGAAGCGCTGCGCCATCATCAGCGAAATGAGTCCGGTCCCCGACCCGACATCCAAAATGCGTTTACCGCCAGGTGCCCATGCTCCCAGCAGCACACCATCCGTTCCCACCTTCATGGCGCAACGCTCCTGATGAATCTCAAATTGTTTGAATTTAAATCCTGTCATAGTTTTACTTTTAAGATAGTAACGCAAAAATCAGCATTTTATTACAGTCTTCTTGCTTATATTAATAATAATATCTAATAAAGAAGTGATTTTCGGAAAAAACGATGGGATTCTCGGCAAAAATTACTAACTTTGCACCCTATAAATATATATTCAAGAGAATATACACCCCAAAAAGTGTTTATCAAAATAGAACAGAAATTCATATACACCCCAAAAAGTGTTTATCAAATAGAATATGAACAGAAATTCGAATACACAAATCCAGATGATAGCCGACTTTGAGGGCGATGCATCCGTATTGATACAAGAAAGGGAGGCAGGAATCTATCCTACCCTCTGCACTCGCGACCTGGTGGTTTTTCCATCCGTGCTTACTCCTATCTTGATAGGCAGGGCGGAAAGCAAGGAGCTGGCAAACATGCTGGAGCAAAATCCAGAAACAGTATTCTGCATCTTTTGCCAGAAGCATGCGGACATAGACTCACCTAATCAGGAAGACTTGTACGAAACCGGAACATTTGCCAAGCTGATGAGAGTCATCAATATGCCAAACGAAGAGCACCAGAAGACCATCATCGTGCAGGGTTTAGGCCGATGCAAGCTGAAGAAGATAGTAGATAAGGATCCATTCTATCTTGCAGATGTAGAAAGTCTGCCAGAGACCTGGCCTACCGAAAAGGAAGCCAAGGATCCTATGTTCAAGGCATTGACCCAAACTTTCTTCGAGGAATCTATCAAATTCATTCAGTACAATGAGAACATTCCCAACGAGGCTGTCTATGCGATCAATGAGATTACCAATCGCTTCGTGAAATGCAACTTCATCTGCACCTCCCTGCCTTTTACGGCAGAAGACAAGATCAAGATGCTGGAACAGGAGAAGCTGTCAGAGCGACTGATAGAGGCACTCAAGGCCTTGCACAAGGAGCAGAAACTGCTCTACCTGCAAAATGAAATCAGGAACAAGACGCAGTTTGATCTCGACGAGCAGCAGAAGGAATATTACCTGAAGCAGCAGATCAAGAACATCAAGGAAGAGCTGGGCGAAGGCGAAAGCAGTCCGGAAAAGAAGGAGCTGCTCGAAAAAGCCAAGACCAAGAAATGGAACGAGGCAACCCAGAAGGTTTTTCAGAAAGAGTTGGCCAAACTCGACAACATCCATCCTCAGAGCCCAGACTACCCTATCCAGCTCAACTATCTGCAGACGCTGGTAGATTTGCCTTGGGGCGAATACACCGAGGATGACCTCAGCCTATCTCATGCCCAGAAGATTCTCAACCAGGACCACTACGGCATGGAGAAAGTAAAGGAACGCATCCTGGAATATCTTGCCGTAAGATCCCTGAAGGGTGGAATGCAGAGTCCGATTCTCTGCCTCTATGGTCCTCCGGGAGTCGGCAAGACCAGTCTGGGCAAGAGCATTGCCAAGGCCATGAAGCGCAAATACGTGAGAATGTCTCTGGGCGGTCTGCACGATGAAGCCGAGATTCGCGGTCACCGCCGCACTTATATCGGAGCCATGCCTGGCCGCATTGTCAAGAACATCCTCAAGGCAGGCAGCAGCAACCCTGTCTTCATCCTCGACGAGATAGACAAGGTTTCAGCCAACAACCACCAGGGTGATCCAGCATCAGCCTTGCTTGAAGTACTCGACCCAGAGCAGAACAACACCTTCCACGACAATTACCTGGATGTGGATTACGATCTCTCTAAGGTTCTCTTCATCGCAACCGCCAATGACATCAGCTCAATCCCACGGCCTTTGCTCGACCGAATGGAGCTCATCGAAGTAGGCGGCTATATTACGGAGGAGAAGATAGAGATTGCCAAGCGCCACCTGATTCCGAAGGAATTGGAGAATACAGGTCTCGACAAGTTCACCCCGAAGGTAAGCTTCAACAAGGCAGCCATCGAGGGCATCATCGAGCACTACACCCGAGAAAGCGGTGTGCGCCAGCTCAAGAAACAGATCAACAAGGGACTGCGCAAGATGGCCTACAAGCTCGCCTATTCTAAGGAATTGGAGAAGCCATCCATCACCGCATCAGACCTGAAGGAGATTCTCGGCACCGCCCCATTCACCCGCGACATCTATCAGGGCAACGATTATGCAGGAGTAGTAACAGGACTTGCATGGACCTCTGTGGGCGGAGAGATTCTCTTTATCGAAACCTCTCTGAGCAAGGGAAGACAGGGCAAGCTTACCCTGACCGGTAACCTGGGAGATGTGATGAAGGAATCGGCTGTCATCGCCCTGGAATACATCAAGGCGCATATCGACCTGCTGGGCGTGGATTACCGCATCTTTGAAAACTGGAACATCCATATCCACGTACCTGAAGGAGCAACGCCAAAAGACGGTCCTTCGGCAGGTATTACCATTGCCACCAGTATCGCTTCGGCCATCACCCAGCGCAAGGTTCGCAAGAACATAGCCATGACCGGCGAGATTACCCTTCGCGGCAAGGTGCTCCCAGTGGGAGGCATCAAGGAGAAGATCCTGGCAGCCAAGCGTGCCGGCATTACAGACATCGTGATCTGCAAGGAAAACAAGAAGAACATCCTCGACATTCCAGAAAAGTATCTCAAGGGCGTAGAGTTCCATTATGTAGAAGATGTAGCAGATGTCTGGGAGTTTGCCCTCACCGACGAGAAGGTAAAGCACCCTATCGACTTCACCATTCCAGAAAATGACAAAAAAGAAAAGAAATGAAATTTGAACTACAAGTAACAGATAAGGCAAGCGATGCTCGCACCGGCATCATCACCACCGACCACGGACAGATCAAGACTCCGATCTTCATGCCTGTGGGAACTGTGGGCAGCGTAAAGGGTGTACATTTCGAAGAATTGCGCCAGCAGGTAAAGGCCCAGATCATCCTGGGAAACACCTACCATCTCTACCTGCGCCCGGGACTCGAAGTCATCAAGGCGGCAGGCGGACTGCATAAGTTCAACGGCTGGGACCGTCCTATCCTCACCGACAGCGGCGGTTTCCAGGTATTCTCGCTTACCGGAATCCGCAAGCTCAGAGAAGAGGGCTGCGAGTTCCGTTCCCACATCGATGGCAGCAAGCATTTCTTCACACCAGAGAACGTGATGGATACAGAACGCATCATCGGTGCCGACATCATGATGGCTTTCGATGAGTGTCCTCCCGGACAGAGCGACTTTATGTATGCGAAGAAGAGTCTGGAGATGACCCAGCGCTGGCTCGACCGCTGCATCAAGCGCTTCGACGAGACAGAACCTCTCTACGGTTATCAGCAGAGCCTCTTCCCTATCGTCCAGGGTTGTACTTTCCCAGAGCTGCGCCGCGAAGCAGCCAAGTACATTGCCGACAAGGGAGCCGACGGAAATGCCATCGGCGGTCTTGCCGTAGGCGAGCCTACCGAGGTGATGTACGAGATGATCGAGGTGGTGAATGAGATTCTTCCAAAGGACAAGCCTCGCTATCTGATGGGCGTAGGAACTCCCCAGAACCTGCTCGAGGCCATCGAGCGCGGTGTTGATATGTTCGACTGCGTAATGCCAACCCGCAACGGCCGCAATGCGATGCTCTTTACCTATAATGGTACGATGAACATGCGCAACAAGAAGTGGGAGATGGATTTCAGTCCGGTAGATCCAGACGGCTGCGACATCGACCAGATTACCACCAAGGCCTACCTGCACCATCTCTTCAAGGCCCAGGAGCTCCTTGCCATGCAGATTGCCAGCATCCACAACCTGTCGTTCTATCTCCGTCTCGTTACAGATGCACGCCACCATATCGAGCAGGGCGACTTCGTAGAGTGGAAACGCTCTATCATCGATCAGCTCGGCCGACGAATCTAGCTTGAGCGTTGAGCATTGAACTTTATAGGATGCTCCTATACATATTTTACATTAAATGATGAAAGATTATAAATACATCAGAAAACATCGCAGACTGCTCAAGATGGGCAGAGCCTTCGAATCTCGCTTCGGCTGGCTCATTGCCATCCTGCAGCGCATAGCCCGCATTCTAGGCTGGATCGGGCACAAGCTGCGATTCCTCAGGGTGCTCAGGTATCTCAACCCACTGAGATACATCAAGCGGTTAGACTGGTACATTATCAAGAAGTTCGTAGGCTACTACTTCTTCTCGATTGCACTGATCATCTCCATCTCCATCGTGTTCGACTTCAATGAGAACCTGGCGAAGTTCACGGAGTATCATGCACCGGCCAAGGCTATCATCTTCGATTATTATGCCAACTTCATCCCTTACTTCGCCAACCTCTTCAGTGCGTTGTTCGTGTTTGTGGCGGTCATCCTCTTCACGTCGAAGCTGGCAGGCAACTCTGAAATCATCGCCATTCTGGCATCAGGTGTTTCCTTCAAGCGACTCCTTCGTCCTTACCTCATCACCTGCATCATGCTCTCAGCCTTGAGCTATGTACTCTCTGCCTACGTGATTCCTCACGGCACGGTAGTACGCCAGAACTTTGAGACGATGTACAAGAACAAGAAGAAGAATACTTCTGCCGAAAACGTACAGCTGCAGGTAGATAAGGGCGTAATTGCCTATATGCAGCACTACGACAACAACTCGAAGCGAGGTTACGGATTCTGCCTCGACAAGTTCCAGGACAAGAAACTCGTAAGCCACCTTACGGCGATGGAGATTCAGTATGATACGATCTCCGACAGCAAATACCACTGGAAACTGAGCAACTGGAAGGTGCGCCAGCTGAAAGGTATGAAGGAGCACATCACCAGCGGAGCGCAGAAGGATACGCTGATTACGATGGAGCCTACCGACCTGGTTTATTCCAAGGGTCAGCAGGAAACCTTCACCAGTCCGGAACTGAAGGAGTATATTTCCAAGCAGATCAACCGCGGTTCGGGCAATGTGGTGCAGTATCAGGTAGAATACCACAAGCGCATCGCCGCCTCGTTTGCCTCCTTCATCCTCACCATCATCGGAGTGTCGCTTTCATCGCGCAAGCGTAAGGGAGGAATGGGCTTATCTTTGGGAATCGGTCTTGCACTGAGCTTCGGCTACATCATGCTGCAAACCGTATCGGCAACCTTTGCCATCCAGGCAAACTTCCCTCCGGCACTTGCAGCCTGGTTGCCAAACATCATCTTCGCCTTCGTTGCCTACTTCTGCTACCGCAAGGCACCGAGGTAATTAAACATTGAAACAAAGAACCTTGACCATTGAATCGGATGAAGATCCATCCGGCTCAATGGTCAACAAAAGAAAGGAAAAGAATGTATTTCGACGAATTAGATTTGAATAACAACGTGCTCGACGCATTATACGACATGCGCTTCGACACTTGCACCCCTGTACAGGAAAAATGTATCCCTGAGATATTGGAAGGTCACGACGTATTGGGCGTGGCACAGACCGGAACGGGTAAGACAGCAGCCTATCTGCTCCCAGTATTGAGCAAGCTTGATGATGGCGGCTATCCGAAAGACGCCATCAACTGCGTCATCATGTCGCCAACCCGCGAGTTGGCCCAGCAAATAGACCAGGCCATGCAGGGCTTCGGCTACTACCTGCAGGATGTGAGCAGCGTGGCTGTTTATGGCGGCAACGACGGCAACCGCTACGATCAGGAGCTGAAGAGTCTCCGCATGGGTGCTGATGTCGTGATTGCTACTCCAGGTCGCCTCATCACCCACATTTCCCTGGGTAATGTAGATCTGAGCAAGGTAAGCTTCTTCATTCTCGATGAGGCCGACCGCATGCTCGACATGGGCTTCTCTGAAGACATCAATACCATCGCTTCCAAGTTGCCAAAGACCTGCCAGACCATCATGTTCTCTGCCACCATGCCTGAGAAGATTGAGGAACTTGCCAAGGCCCTGCTCAAGGATCCTGTAGAGATCAAGCTTGCCGTAAGCAAGCCTGCCGAGAAGATCAAGCAGGAGGCTTACGTTTGTTACGAGACCCAGAAGATGACCATCATCAAGGATATCTTCAAGGCTGGCGATATGAAGCGCGTCATCGTGTTCAGCGGCAGCAAGATGAAGGTGAAGCAGTTGGCTGCTGCCCTTCAGCAGATTGGCATCAACTGCGGTGCAATGCACTCCGACCTGGAGCAGGCAGAGCGCGATGATGTGATGTTCAAGTTCAAGAGCGGTCAGTTCGACGTACTGGTTGCTACGGATATCGTGGCTCGTGGAATCGATATTGATGATATCGAGATGGTCATCAATTATGACGTTCCTCACGATACTGAGGATTATGTTCACCGCATCGGCCGTACGGCCCGTGCCAACCGCGATGGTAGAGCCATCACCTTCGTCAACGAGGAAGACCAGTACTGGTTCCAGCAGATTGAGAAGTTCCTGGAGAAGGTGGTAGAGAAGATGCCTCTGCCGGAAGATTGCGGCGAAGGCCCTGAATACATCAAGCTCAACAAGCCTTCAAAACGCAACAATGGTCGAAAGGGCAAGGGCGGAAAGCAGGGCGGAAACAACCGCAACGGCAACCGCGGCGGCAACAATAACAGCAACGGCGAGGGCGAGGGCAAGACCAAGACCAGCGCCAAGAGCCGCAGACAGAAAGACCGCGACCAGACTTCACACAAGCGCAAGCCAAACAAGCCAAACGAGCGTCAGGAAAAGACTCCTCAGAACAATGGCGAGAATGGTTCACAGAAGAATCACGAGAACGGCGAGCAGAAGAATCGCGAGTTCAAGAACAATGAACAGAGAAACGCTGAGCAGCACAACGACGAGCAGAAGAACCGCAATAACAACAAGCGCCGCAACAATAAGCAGCGCAACAACAATAAGCAGCGCAACAACGAGAACGGCAACCAGCAGGGCAATCAGCAGTCTAACGGCAACCAGCGCCCAGGCAATGAGAACAATGTTCGTCCTGGAAGCAATGGCCGAGGCAGAGGCGTAGCCCAGAAGAAGCAGGGTGGCGCTCAGCAGAACCAGCAGAAGAAGGGAACTGAGAATTCCGGTCCTCGCAAGTACGCTCCTGTTGTCAATCCACAGAAGAACGATAATCCTGTGAAGAAATTCATCAAGCGTATCTTCGGATTCGGCAAGTAATCTCAAGAGAGAATAATCTCCAGAGAGAGTAATCTCCCGAAATGATATATTCCTGCTTCCAGGCAGGCTTATACATTATTATATATATGAGAAGCCCGATAAGAGAGTTGGACTATCCCAACCTTTTGTCGGGCTTCTCTTTTTTAAACGAACCTGAAAACACGGCTAAAATGGACAGAAATAAAAGACTCCCAGTCACTCCGCTGATGTTCTTCAGCCTCATACTATCACTTAGCATCATCACAGCCAGATACAGCTATGATTACTTCTCCACGCGCTATTGGCTCATCGCAGCCATCATTGCCATAGCCTTAGCCGGCTGCTGCTATGTACTCCATGAAAACCGTCAGCTTTTCCGGCTCTTCTTCAGAAAAATCAAGCAGTTGGTCCTTCTTCAGAGCCTCCTTTTGTCGCTCTGCCTGTTCTGTCTGGGCGGTTTCATCACCTCCCATCATATCGATAAGACGAAAACGCCTGGCAGCATCATGACCTACCAGTCACTCTCCCCCATCGACCGCACCATCCTGGCAAGCCGTTCCTTCCGCCAGCAGCTGGAACAGCAGCTGCATACTTATCATATCGACGGACAGGATTTCGCCGTGATTTCTGCGATGGCGATGGGCGATAAGGGTTCACTCGACCGGGAAACCAAGGAGAGCTTTTCCATCTCCGGCACAAGTCATATACTGGCAGTTAGCGGCTTGCACATAGGCATAATCTTCCAGCTCTTCGTGATTCTTCTGGGCGGAAAGCGCCGTTCCAGACCCACCATTGCCTTGTCCCTCGTTGCCGTATGGGCGTATGTCGTCTTTATCGGCTTTCCCCCTAGTGCCGTCAGATCAGCCTCCATGCTCAGCATCTACAGTTTCTGCCTGCTAGCCCTGCGCCCCGACCTTTCGCTCAACACCCTGGCGCTAGCCTATGTCATCATGCTGTTTCTGAATCCCTTCCAACTTTTCGACATCAGTTTCCAGATGTCCTTTCTCGCCGTGGCTTCCATCCTCATATTCTATCCCCCGCTCTTCGGACTGCTCAAATCCCACGGCAAGATCATCCGTTGCCTCTGGGGATTATTCAGCGTATCCCTGGCGGCACAGATAGGTACGCTTCCGCTCATCGTCTATTATTTCGGCAGAATATCCTGCTACTCCCTACTCACCAGCTTCATCGCCATCCCGGCAGCCACCCTCATCCTCTATCTTTGTGCCCTACTCCTGCTGCTTTCTCCCCTTACCTACATTTCCAGCCTTGCCTCCGTCGGCACCTGGCTGATGCAACATGTAGCAGCAGTACTTGCCAGCATTACCCAAGCCACCCATACCGCCTTCCGGCTTACCAGTCTGTTGCCGGGTGCCAGCATAGACCATCTTCATCTGTCACTCCTTCAGTTGATGCTTCTCTATCTGGCAGTCGTATCTGGCTACCTGGTCCTTGCCAAATGGAACCAGATAAGGGAAAAAATCTACAAGATTCGCCATTCTCATGCATTACCTTTCTAATCATTTGCCCATCACAAAAATAATGTGTATCTTTGCAGTATGAATTACGATAGAATCAAACAGCAGGCAGGTCATCTTCCTGCCTTCCAGATAGCCGACGCCATCAACAGCACCCTGAAGGAGTCGGCAAACCTTGTTGTTACCGCTCCGCCGGGAGCAGGAAAATCCACCATACTCCCACTCACCCTCCTCGGAGCCACCCCACAGGGAAAGATTCTGATGCTGGAACCACGCCGCCTTGCAGCCCGTCAGATAGCTGAACGAATGGCAAGCATCTTGGGCGAACCCGTGGGCAAGACCGTGGGTTACCGGGTACGCTTCGAGAACAAGGTTTCTTCAGAAACCCGCATCGAGGTGCTCACCGAGGGAATACTTACCCGAATGCTCATCCATGATGCCACACTCGAAGGAGTAAGCGCCGTCATCTTCGATGAGTTTCACGAGCGAAGCATCAACTCCGACCTGGCGCTTGCCCTCACCCGACAGGCACAGGAAATCATCCGACCAGATTTGAAGATCATCATCATGTCGGCAACCATCGATGCTTCTGCCATCTGCGAGGCTCTTCGGGCGCCATTGATAGAGAGCGAAGGAAGGATGTTTCCCGTAGAGACCATTTATTCTGAGACCGACATTGCGCGATACGATATATATAAAGAGGTGGCAGCTACCATCCTCAAGGCTGCAGATAGGTACGAGGGAGATATTCTGGCTTTCCTTCCGGGACAGTCGGAGATTCTGAAATGCAAGGAGATATTGGATGCAAGCCTCAGCAGAGCAGCAGCTGAACTTTCCGTTCCGCAGGTTTATCCGCTCTACGGCAATCTTCCACCCGAGAAGCAGCGCCTCGCCATAGCCCCTTCGAAAGAGGGAGAAAGGAAAATTGTGCTCGCCACACCTATCGCCGAAACCTCACTTACCATCGAAGGCGTGAGGATCGTGGTGGATTCCGGACTTTGCCGAAAACTGGTTTACGACGCCCGAACGGGATTGAGCCACCTGGAAACCGTTACCATCAGCAAGGATATGGCAACCCAGAGAAAAGGACGAGCCGGACGTGTGGCTGAAGGAATCTGCTACCGGTTGTGGACTCAGACCTCAGAACATCTGATGGAAGACCAGCGCCGACCGGAAATAGAGGAAGCCGACCTTACATCGATGGTGCTCGACATTGCAGCCTTTGGCGAGAACAATCCCCAGTCGCTGCTCTGGCTTACTCCACCATCAAACAGTAACCTACTCAATGCCAAGGAATTGCTTCTTTCTCTTGAAGCGATAGAACCGGATGGCAGCATCACCCCATTGGGCAGGAAGATGGCAACATTGCCTTGTCATCCGCGCATCGCCAAGATGATGATGAGTTCAGAATCTTCTGCACTCAAAGCTCTAGCCTGCGACGTTGCCGCCCTGCTGGAAGAGAAAGACCCGATGAGCGACGCAGAGGATTCGGATATGGCGCTGCGCCTCTCCATCCTCCGTTCGCAGCGACAGAAAAACAGTCTGGGCAGATGGGCTCGCATCGCCCAGATAGCCCAGGAATACCGAAGGATGCTCAAGGTAAAGGAAGACAATGAGCCGGTGGATGCAGAGGAGGTGGGCAGACTGATTGCCCTAGCCTATCCTGAGCGCATCGCCATGGCCATCGATAATATCGGACATTTCAGAATGTCGAACGGTAAGACAATCTTCATCGATTCAAGCGATGCAATGTCGGCGCAGCAATGGCTCGCCATCGCCTCGCTCAATGTATCTGCTCAGCCGTCGGGCACGAATGCTTCCACCCCGCTTCCATCTTCAGGAAAGGCAGGCAGGGTGTTTCTTTCGGCTCCCGTAAATATCAACGACCTCCCTACCCACGAGTTCGACAACATCTCGTGGGACAGTAAGGCGGGAATAATCAGGATGCAGAGAGAGCGACGCATCGGAATCCTGGTGGTAGATAGCAAACCACTCCAGGATGCCGACAAACAGCAGATTATCCATATCCTCTGCACCGCCATCCGGAAGGAAGGACTCAGCATGCTGGATTGGAACGAAGACGTTCAGCGGTTGCAGCGGAGAGTGGCGAAGGTAAGAGAGTGGCACCCGGAAATGGAGTTGCCCGATTTGTCCACCGCGCACCTGATGGAGACAGCCGCCGAATGGTTGCCCTTCTATCTGGAACAGGGCGGAAAGCTCAAGACGAGCACCGCCGAACTCAGGAAGCTCAATCTCCAGGAAATTCTCTGGGCACAGATTCCATACGAGCAGCAGCAGGAGATAGACCGCCTCGCACCCACCCACATTGTGGTTCCATCGGGCAGTCATATCCGCATCGACTATCGCCAGGGAGCCGAGGCTCCCATCCTCAGTGTCCGGCTGCAGGAGTGCTTCGGAATGACTCAGACGCCAGCTGTTGATGATGGCAGGCAGCCTCTGTTGCTGGAGTTGCTCTCTCCGGGTTTCAAGCCCGTTCAGCTTACGCAGGACCTCGCCAGTTTTTGGCAATCCACCTATTTCGAGGTGCGCAAGGAGCTGAAGCGCCGCTACCCCAAGCACTTCTGGCCCGAGAATCCATTGGAAAGTGAGGCAGTAAGAGGGGTGAAAAGGAAGAAATAATAGATAGAAGAATAGTATAACTTTTAAATAATATATAATTATGAATGTAGGAGATAAAATACCAGAGATTCTTGGCATTGACCAGGACGGACGTGAGATCAAGGCAAGCGACTATCGTGGTCGCAAGATAGTGCTCTACAGTTATCCGAAGGCTAACACCAGCGGATGCACTGCCGAAGCCTGCTCCCTGCAGGCTCATAAGGAGGAACTGGCAGCAGCCGGTTACGAGATTATCGGCGTGAGCAAGGACAAGCAGGCGCTGCAGAAGAAGTTTTCTGAAACCAAGGGTCTGCAGTTCCCACTTATTGCCGATACCGAGACCACCCTTTTGCAGGAACTCGGCTGCTGGGGCGAGAAGGTAACCTGCGGCAGAAAGACCATCGGAATCCTCCGCACCACCTATCTTGTCAACGAAGAAGGCGTCATTGAGAAGATCTTCACTCCAAAGGAGATCAAGACCAAGATTCATGCAGAGCAGATTCTGGATTACATCCATCAATAAGCCTACAGCAGAATGGACAATATTGTCATCGAACTTTTTCTGTTGAGCATCGGAGCCAGTTTTGTGCAACGCACTACTGGCTTCGGTTTTGGCATCTTCATCATGACGATGCTCCCCTCCATCATGCCCTCTTACGGTGAGGCAACAACCCTCTCAGGCATTCTGGCGATGACAACCTCACTGATCATCGTTATTCAGAAATACAAGTACATCACCTGGAGGCGGTTGCTGCCCATTCTGTTCACCTTCATCATCATTTCCATCGGAGCCATCTTCGTGCTCAAGCGGATGGAATATCACATACTGAACATATTGCTCGGTATTACGCTGATCATCGTGAGCATCTACTTCGCCTTCTTCAGCAAGCGCATCAAGGTGAAGACTACGCTACCCGTGCAGGTTACGGCAGGAACATTGAGCGGATTGATGGGAGGATTCTTCGGTATACAGGGACCACCAGCCGTACTCTACTTCGTCAGTTCAGAGCCCGACAAGGATCGCTATCTGGCGATGACGCAGACCTATTTCCTGGCAGGCAATCTGATGATGACTTTGGCAAGAGCATACAATGGTTTCTTCACCACCACGGTCTCCATAGGTTATGTGTATGGAATAGCCGGAGTCTTCATTGGCAACCTGATAGGCTCCTGGGTGTTCAGGCACCTCAGCGGCTCCCTGCTCAAATACATCATCTATGCCTATATCGGAATCAGCGGATTAACCTTCCTGCTGGAGACGTAGCGTATGGTGGCTATAGGTAATTGGAATAAGAAAAAAAGAATTTTAAAAAACATAAGATTATGACAAACAAGGAATTGACACTCGCCCAACTGATGAGGGCGATGATTAAGTACGATGGTGGCGATGCGTCACTCATCCAGCATTTCGTAAAGGTGCACGACTTTGCCCGCATGATTGCAATAGCAGAGGGAATGAATGAAGAAGACCTCTTCGTGCTCGAAGCAGCAGCCATTCTTCACGATGTAGGCATTCACGTTTCACAAGCCAGATACGGCAACTGCGATGGCAAGCACCAGGAAGAACTGGGTCCTGATGAGGCAAGAAAAGTACTGTCAGAAGTTGATGGATTCACAGCCGCACAGATAGAAAGAATCTGCTGGCTCATTGCCCATCATCATACTTATCAAGATGTTACCAGCCTCGACCACCGCATTCTGCTCGAAGCAGATTTCCTGGTGAATTCCTTCGAAGCCCACCTTGCTCCCGAAAGCATCATCACCTTCCGCAACCATGTCTTCCGCTCGGAGTCAGCCATCAGAATGCTGAATGATATGTGGGGGTTGGAATAAGGAGAATACTTTTGTCTAAAAAATAATAATTTAAAATCATGGTAAAAACAATGAATGATATTGGAAATAGACAGCCGGATAGCAATGCTGGCAGCAGTAAGCAAAAAGGAGTGAAGAATAAGCAAACCCGGCAGCTGATGCTATGGATTGGCGCTTTGATAGTAGGCGCAGTTTTGGGTATGTTCGGCATCAGCTGGCTGGATGGTCTGATGAATTTCATCGCCACGGTCTATACCCGCTTATTCCAACTTCTGGCAGTACCAACCATAGCCTTGGCAGTCATCACCACCCTGGCTTCCTTGGGCAACCAGGCAGATACCGGTAAGATATTCCGCCACGCCATCACCTACACCCTGCTCACGACGATAGCAGCTGCGGCAGTGGGACTGGTGCTCTACAACATCGTTTCTCCAGGAAATTTACCTACAGCCTTGGTACAGAGCGGTATGGCAGATGTTCCCCAAAAGCTGGGAGAAACCAGCTATTATGACCATATTCTTGGGGTAATACCCAACAACATCATCAAGCCGTTTGCCGAAGGAAATGTACTCTCCATCCTGATTTTGGCGGCAGCAGCAGGTATTGCTTTAACCAAAATGCCATCAAGCGACAAGAAAGAAGTCGTGATGAAGGGATTGTTTGGATTACAGGATCTGCTTTTCATGCTGATTCATGGATTAATCTGGGCTCTGCCTCTGGGTATCGTTGCCTTTGCAGCACAACTCTCAGCCCAGTTCTCCGCAGGAATCGTGATGGCTTCTCTAGGAAAGTACGTAGCTGTTATCCTGGGAGGTAATGTGATTCAATTCTTCATCATCCTCCCGCTCTTCCTCTTGGCAAGAGGCTTGAATCCTGTGCGAACATTGGGCAAGATGATGCCGGCAGTATTAATGGCTCTGTTTACAAAGAGTTCGGCTGCTACGTTGCCGGTAACGATGCAGACAGCAGAAGATAGACTGGGAGTTTCCAATCAGGTTTCCCGCTTCGTATTGCCTATCTGTACTACCATCAACATGAATGGCTGCGCTGCGTTTATCCTCGTAACTTCCTTATTCCTGATGCAGAATGGAGGAATGCCTTTACCTTGGACTACGATGATTCTCTGGCTCTTCATTTCAGTTATCTCAGCAGTGGGTAATGCAGGAGTTCCGATGGGATGTTATTTCCTTACCCTATCTCTGATGTCCGGCATCAATGCTCCTATCGGCATCATGGGTATCATCCTGCCAATCTATACCATTATCGACATGGTAGAGACGGCAGAGAATGTATGGTCAGACTCCTGTGTCTGCGCCATGGTGGATAAGGACTTGAAAGACCAGTAAATATAGAATAAACACCTAACATATAAAATAGAACATCAGCCTGTGGTGATGAGGAAAAGAATCACCATAGGCTGATGTCTGTTTACACAAAGCGTTGGTTTCCTCAACCTTTATTTCTGATGCTGCAAAGAAAATCATCATGAATAATAGCATAAAGAAGTAACTCACTTCCTTATATATAATTAATGTATAGCCACGTAAAACACCCATATTTTCCAAAAATAGATAAGCATTCTCAATTTGTGCCAATTGAATTGGCACAAATTCCTTATGTCCTTTTTTCTACAGGATGGAGCAATCATCAACTTATATTAAATCGCTGCAAATCAGCAGAAGAACGTCTATTTTACATAATATACTCAAAGTTTGAGCATCTTGAATACAAGCAATTAGAACGAGCTATCAAAACTGATACGATGGCTTCGATATTACGTGCCAAAGACAGCCAGTCCGACGTACTCCACACTACGTATGCAAAGTCACCTGCCATGTTTAAAGATACTGCATACCTTGACTTTCTGGGTTTGCCTAAGAAATACAAAGAGACAAGACTTCGTAAGGGTATTGTTGAGCATATGAAGGAGTTCATTCTTGAAGTGGGAAAAGACTTTTTATTCATTGATGAGGAACATCCCATCAAAGTCGGAGGGAAAACATATAAAGTTGATTTATTGTTCTATCACAGACAGCTACAATGCATGGTTGCATTTGAGTTAAAAACCACAGAGTTCCATCCAGCTTACCAAGGGCAATTGGAATTTTATCTTGAAGCACTTGACCAAGAGGAACGTAGATCCAACGAGAACCCAACTATTGGTATCATTCTATGTAAAGAATCAGACATGGAAACAGTGCGTTTTGCTCTCAACCGTAGCATGAGTCCCATGATGATTATGCAGTATAAAGAACAATTGAAAGTGGGCGGTGTTATCCAACGCAGCATTGAAGAATATTGCAAATATATAAATACAGAGTCAGAAAAATAATAAAACGAGGCAAGTATATACAATAATTCCACTCAATTATCCTTCAAATGCCAAAAAGAGTTCGCCAACAGCACAAAACAGTTCGCGAACCAAGAAAAAACAGTTCGCGAACCAAGAAAAAACAGTTCGCATCAACTGCAGGAGATGTAATACCCCATACCTTTTCCTGCTCAACAAGTCGTCTTCCCAAATATCTTTCCAGCTGTTCTTTCTCCATGTGCTTACCTCCTGCCATACAGAAATGCAGTACAGGATATTCCGTCCTCCTTTCACAACAGCAACAATATACTGACATTCACACACTTAAGTGTGAAGGCATTTTTATCGATGCCGCTTCACATCACTTGCAACAAGAGTAAGCGATGGAACTAAGAACAGCAAACGATGGAACTAAAAACAGTAAACGACGGAACCAATACGAAGGGGAGAAAGAACGTTTGCCGGAGGGAGAAAGAACGTGGAAGAGAAGGAGAAAACATACCTTCTTACAATCGGATGACTCCCGTCATCCATATAGACCACTACCGTCATCCATATAGACGACCCGGGTCATCTATATGGATGACTAGGGTCAACCGATACGAAGTGAGTATCATTTATCCTTCTTCTATAGGTCCTTTCTCCCTCAAGTAAACGTTCCTTCTCCCCTCTAAATTTATTGCAACATTTATCGCCGATAGTATTGCAAACGCCTCTTTATTGTTGTATCTTTGCAGTGATATTACTCAATAAACGAATTTAACCGAGATTATATATATGAATATCAAAAGAACACTGAAGAGACTGATCGACGATACTCAGTATGTCGCAGCACTCGAAAAGCAGAATGATCTGCTGAAAGAAAACCTTCAACAGGAAAAAGACAACCTCCAAAAGCAGAAGGAGAACTTCAGAAAGGAGAAGGAACAGAAAATTGCCGACGAAGAGGCACAGTACAAGAAACGTAGCCGCAACTACCTCCGCCCTATCGCGGATATGCAGAAGTGGCTGCTGGAGAACTACGAGTTCCGATACAATGTCATCACCGATGTTTTCGAATACCGCAAGAAGACGGAGCATGACTTCGAAATCATCGACAAGTATGCCATCAACACCATCGCCATCGAAGTGCAGGAGGCTGGCATCTTTGTGCGCGATCACTTCGTAGAGCGACTCATCAAGTCGAAATACGCCCAACCTTATCATCCTATCCGCTCCTACATCAATCAGGTGAGAGGTACCTGGGATGGAAAGGATAGAATCGGCGACTTTCTGCGCCGCATCAACCATTCTGACTATTGCCAGAAGATGGGAAGAATCTGGCTACGTGCCATGGTGGCACAGATGGCGGGATACGACGAGAAACATGCCAACAGCGTGATGCTCACTCTGGTTTCAACGACACAGGGACTGCATAAGAGTACTTTCCTCAGAAGTTTATTACCCAACGAGCTAAGAGATTACTACACAGATGATTTCTCGCTTAACCAAAAGGGAAATGCACAGAGAAAGATTGTAGAGTTTGCCATCATCAACGACGATGAGTTAGACAAGGAGAATCCGAAGAAGATGCCGCTGATGAAGACCCTGATGCAAACCATGAAGCCTAGCTTCATCGGTGCCTACAAGAAGAACTTCAACCGTCTGCCCCGCTCCGCCTCATTCACCGGCACCAGCAACCAGCGTGAACTTCTCACCGACCGCTCAGGTTCCCGAAGATTCCTGATTCTGGAACCCGACGGGATGATCAACGTAGATAATATCGAGCACGACCAGATCTATGCCCAACTATTAGATGAGGTAGAGCATGGCGAGCCTTACTTCTTCTCCAAGGAGGATGAAAAGGAGATGCAGGAACACAATCTGCCCTATTATATCAAGACAGACCTGGAAAGAACCGTTGCCTCGTACTTCAGAACTCCCGAAGGAGGGGAAAAGGGAGAGAAAATGACCGCCGACATCATCCTGAAAAAGCTGAAAACGATACACGCCAAGGGTGTTCAGAATATCGCCCTGAATCCCTTCAGCAAGATCCTGACCCACCTTTTCGGCAAACCGGAACATACCCGTAACGGCAATCTCTATCTTGTAAAGGAAGTAGGATAAGAAAAATGTCCTTTCACACTTAACTCTCTGTTTATCAACAACAAGAAGAGTTTTGTGAAAGGACGTTTTCTGCATTATCTTTTTTATCCCCTATTCTTCGGTAGATAATTATCGTTTTTACACTCCTATTCTACGATAGATGAAGACCCTGCCTTCGCGCTCTCGAGTCATCTTCGGGAACTCGCCCTCGCAATAGCCAGACAGTACTTTCTGGGCATGATACTTAGTAACACCATGAAGACGCATCAAATCCTTTACCGTGATATAGCCATGCTTCTTGCAGAAGTTGGTGATGTCCAGTAGTTCCTGAGCCGACTCCTTAGGCGGGAAACTTACCTTCCAGGGAATACGGCTGCAATTTCCACCATAATTGACAAAGAACTCCTTATCAAACTCACGGGTGGTTTTCACCTCAAAACCCTCAATCACCACTTCATTGGCAGGAATCAGCTCACCCTCATGATACACCTTATGATATATATTGCCATCATCATCCTTATGGTCTCTCAATTTCAACTTGGGTTTGATGATGAACATATCTCCTATCTTCACCTCCATACCACTGGAAAGTGCCATCATCGTCTCATCCTTGATAGACTGGATGGCTGCCAGAAACTGTGAGGTAACCATCTGATGGTGCTGGCGCATACCATCACGCATATTTTTGAAATCATATACATCCCTATATACAAACTGAGGATGAATCAAATACTTGCCAGTCTCATCTTTCATCGGAGATCGGTGCTCTATATAACCTATCGGTCCTGTAGCTCTTGGCATAATCTTTCATATTTTATAAAATCTTGTGAAGAAGACTCCTGCATGAAGTTCCTTACACGATGCAAAGATACGAAAAAATATCAAAACCCAAACAAAAAGATAGAGAAAATCATATATATAATAAGGTGTACGCACACAATTAGGCTACATGAACCTTTACGAAAAGTTAAAAGATTATCTTTTTTCTACTTTTTATGCATTTTTTCTTTCTTTTTGTTGGTTATTTCAAGAAAAAACTATATCTTTGCAATCGCAAACAATAAAAAAGAAATTTCAAACACAATAAAAGATAAAGATTATGAAAGCATCTGAAGTAATCGCGAATCTCCAAAGAAGATTCCCAAATGAGCCGGAGTATATCCAGGCAGTTAGTCAGGTTCTCGGTACTATCGAGGAAGAGTACAACAAGCACCCTGAGTTCGAGAAGGCAAACCTCATCGAGCGCCTCTGCATCCCAGACCGCATCATCCAGTTCCGTGTATCTTGGGTAGATGATAAGGGTAACGTACAGACTAACATGGGTTACCGCATTCAGCACAACAACGTAATCGGCCCTTACAAGGGAGGTCTTCGCTTCCACAAGTCTGTAAACTTGGGTATTCTGAAGTTCCTTGCTTTCGAGCAGACTTTCAAGAACTCTCTTACTACTCTCCCTATGGGTGGTGCAAAGGGTGGTTCTGACTTCTCTCCACGTGGCAAGAGCAACAACGAGGTGATGCGTTTCTGCCAGGCTTTCATGACTGAGCTTTACCGTCACATGGGTCCAGACGAGGATGTTCCTGCTGGTGACATCGGTGTAGGCGGCCGTGAGGTAGGTTACCTCTTCGGTATGTACAAGAAGTTGACTCACCAGTTCCAGGGTGTCTTGACCGGTAAGGGTCAGGAGTTCGGTGGTTCCCTCATCCGTCCTGAGGCTACTGGTTACGGTAACGTTTACTTCCTCTGCAACATGCTCGCTACCAAGGGCATCGACATCAAGGGCAAGACTGTATTGGTTTCTGGTTCAGGTAACGTTGCCCAGTACACTATGGAGAAGTTGCTCCAGTTGGGTGCTAAGCCTGTTACATGTTCAGACTCTGATGGTTACATCTACGATCCAGACGGTATCGACCGCGAGAAGCTCGACTACATCATGGAGCTCAAGAACGTAGAGCGTGGCCGTATCAAGGAATATGCTGAGAAATATGGTGTAAAATATGTTGCGGGTGCTAAGCCTTGGTTTGAGAAGGCAGACATCGCTCTCCCATCAGCTACTCAGAACGAGATCAACGAGGAGGCTGCCAAGGCTCTCATCGCAAACGGTGTATTCGCTGTAAGCGAGGGTGCCAACATGCCTTCTACTCCAGAGGCTATCAAGGTGTTCCAGGATGCCAAGATCCTCTACGCTCCAGGTAAGGCTGCCAACGCTGGTGGTGTGGCTGTTTCTGGTCTTGAGATGAGCCAGAACTCTGAGCGCCTGAAGTGGTCACGCGAGGAGGTTGACGCCAAGCTCCACGACATCATGAACGATATCCACGCTAACTGCGTGAAGTACGGTACTGAGAACGATGGTTACGTAAACTACGTAAAGGGTGCTAACGTAGCCGGATTCCTGAAGGTAGCTAAGGCTATGATGGCTCAGGGTATCGTATAAAAAAGATAAAAATCGTAAAAAGATAAAAGGATTTAATCATTTATTAGTTATTAATAGAAGCGGCGGGCTCGTGAGAGTCCGCCGTTTTGCTATTGTCCTGAATCGAAATTCAGAAACGGGTGCCGAAAAATGAATGTATTCTAAACGAATCAGACCGGAGTATCTTCAGGATTCTCCTTGAAGAGATCTTCTGCCTGTGGAAGCTCATCTTCATCAAACCACTGTGCGAGCTTGTCGTGAGCCTTCTGCTTCGCATCCTCAGAAACATCTCCCCATACCTTATGAAGCACGAAGATGAGCACTGCCAGGTCGTCGCTCAGTCCCGCTATCGGAATGGCATCGGGAATCACATCGAGCGGACTGATGAGGTAGCCCAGGGCGCCGATAATCATCGCCTTGTCCTTGAGCGCCACCTTGTCACTCTCCAGCGTATAATAGAGAATGAGAGCTGCATAAACCATCTTGGCACCTGCACGCTTTGCCACGTGCGAAATCTTCTCGACAAATGCACTCTGAGTGAATTTGTCCTTATAAGCCATAAAATCAGGTAAATTCATATCTTCAATGCTTTAAAGTTATTATCTTTTTTCATAGAAGAGTACTGCCTTGATAAAGGTCTCCATCTTCGTTTCCTTGTGCTTGTTCACACGGTAGAGGATCACCATCTGGAGCAATGCCTTGCAGAAGCAGGCGAGCAGCAGACCGATGATGATGGCGATGATGGTGGTCATTGCCTTGCCGTTCTCATAGATAGGCGACTTATCTGGGAAGCAGGAAAGGATCAATACGGGGATGACGGTGATGAAACCGCCCACCGTGAGCTGCGTGCGCTTGGAACCGCCCATGTCGAGGATGGCCTGCTTATCGAAGAGATAGTCATCCAGCTCCATACGGGTAAGTCCATAGTTCTCCAACTTAGGGAAGTCGGGCTCATCGCCATACTTCTGCATCTTGTTGGTTACCTTGTGCTCAAAATCGTCTAATATCTGCTTTTCCGGTTCTCTAAGATTCATAATTGCTGGTTATTTTTAAATGGTTTGAAACACCGCACCATACATTGCATAGACAGGTATATATGTCTCCATACCTTATTATATATATATGATGCAGAAAGAACTAAAAGAAAGAAAGCAGTGCTCCTATAAGCCGAGTTCTGTACCCATACCGTCAGAAACGATACGGGCGCCTGTCATTTATCTAGTCCCAGAGTCACCCCTGGGCTCAAGCACTCTACCCTCCGCAGCAGCCCGAAGGCAATCGGACGAGCCGCCCTCAATCTGCGGTTTACATGAGCTTACAGCTCCCAGATGGCACAGCCTGGCGATCACCCGCCAGCTGGTGGTCTCTTACACCACCTTCTCACCCTTACCCGACACTAAACCACGATGCCCTGCCGGAGCCTGACTTCGCTACGGAATAAGTTTCGGGCGGTAATTTTCTTCTACCGACACCTACTGTCACCAATAGCTTCTATTTTCGGAAGTGGGATGCCCTACGCTGCCCGGACTTTCCTCTCGCACCCCCCAGTAGAGAATGCCAGCGACAAGCCGGAGCACTGCTTTCGAAATGCAAAGATAGCAAAAAAGTTCGACTTAACCGCCAATTTCTCTGAGTTTTTAAACTCTTTTCGCTTTTTGGGGATGATTTTACTGCTTTCTCATCCCGAAAGACTGACATTCCAGTCATCTTTTTCTCTTGTTTCGTTCACATTCGTTTGCATATCAAGAAGTTTTAATTTCATATACGAAACTATCATTTTTCAGAAAAGTAGCAAATAATTGTAAAAATAGGGCTATTCTTGTTTAAGAGCCGTTAAAGTGTTAATTTTAAATGTTAAAACGGAATAAAAAATGGCTCAAAGTTATACGTATATCAAAAAATGACTCTATATTTGCAACCGAAAAGCTGAGGCAAGAAGCTGACAGATTTGGCAGACCCGAGGGTTTTGGCATAGATTTGGCTGATGGCTAGGCGTAACTATAAAAAAGGAAATAATAATAAAAAGGATATTAAACATGAAAAAGGTAACTAATTATGTAATGGCAGTGCTATGCGTAGGTTCGCTAGCATTCTCAACAGGTGCTTTCATGAAGGTGAACGCTTCACCAGCTGTAACAGCAGAGGCACCAGGTCAACCAGTTGATCTCACTTACGCAGCAGAGAAGGCTCTGCCAGCCGTGGTACATATCAAATACGTACAGAACTCGAAGGTGAAGACCGTAGATGTTCAGAGCGACCCATTCGGAGGCTTCTTCGACCCATTCGGATTCTTCGGCAATCCTGAAGGTCAGGGCGGCACACGCAAGCAGCAGGTGCAGACTCCTAAGAGAGAGGCTACGGGTTCGGGCGTAATCATCAGCTCAGACGGATACATCGTAACCAACAACCACGTGGTGGAAGGCGCAGATGAGCTGACCGTGACCCTGAACGACAACCGCGAATACTCTGCACGCATCATCGGTACCGACAAGACCACCGACCTCGCCCTCATCAAGGTGGATGGCAAGAACCTGCCTACCCTGCCTATCGCCAACAGCGACAATGTGAAGGTGGGTGAATGGGTCATCGCAGTGGGCAATCCATTCGGACTCAACAATACCGTTACCGCAGGTATCATCTCTGCCAAGGCTCGTTCGCTCGGTGCCAACGGCGTGGAGAGTTTCATCCAGACCGATGCTGCCATCAACGCAGGTAACTCTGGCGGCGCACTCGTCAACACCCAGGGTGAGCTGGTGGGCATCAACGCCATGCTCTACTCTCAGACCGGTTCCTACTCAGGCTACGGCTTCGCCATTCCTACCTCTATTATGAACAAGGTGGTGGATGACCTGAAGAAGTACGGAAGCGTACAGCGCGTGATGCTGAGCATCCAGGGTAGCGACGTGCTCAACTACATCAACGCCCAGAAGGAAAACGGCAAGGACGTGAACCTGGGAACCAACGAGGGTGTCTATATCGCCAAGGTAGATGAAGACGGCAATGGTGCTGCTGCCGGACTGAAGGAAGGCGACGTGATTACCAAGGTAGATGGCAAGAAGGTGACCAAGATGGCTGAACTGCAGGAGTCGCTCAACGGCAAGCGCCCTGGCGACAAGATGAGCATCACCTACCTGCGCAACAAGAAGGAGACCACCAAGACCATCACTCTGAAGAATGCCCAGGGCAACACCTCAGTGATTAAGAGTGCTGACCTCGACGTGCTCGGCGGAACCTTCCGTCCTGTTACAGAGAGCCAGAAGAACCAGCTCAGCATCAAGTATGGTGTAGAGGTGATGAAGGTGAACAGCGGTGCCCTGAAGGATGCAGGCGTTTCACGCGGATTCATCATCCAGCGCATCAACGACAGCAACATCACATCGCTCGATGACCTGCAGAAGGCTGTGAAGAGTGCTTCTACCAGCAAGGATCCTGTGCTCTACATCCAGGGTGTATGGCCTACAGGCAAGAAGGCTTACTTCGCTGTTCCACTGCAGAAGGACTAATCGGCTAAGGGGCGCCTATCACCGGATGAACCGGCTGAAGTTCCTAAGAAAAGAGAACTTAATCCCCTCTGAAAAGAGAACTCAGCCCCTCTGAAAAGAGAACTCAGCCCCTCTGAAAAGATAAAAAATGACAAAATAGCAGGTATTTTGAAAAATATCTGCTATTTTTTTTGTTTTTCCAAACAAAAAGTGTACTTTTGCATCTACAAAATTAAATTGCTACCATGAGACAACTGAAAATTTCAAAGTCTATAACGAATCGCGAAAGCGCATCGTTGGACAAATATCTCCAAGAAATTGGACACGAGGAGCTCCTGACAACCGACCAGGAAGTGGAACTCGCACAGCGCATAAGAAAAGGGGACAAGAGAGCCCTGGAGAGATTGACCAAAGCCAACCTGAGATTCGTGGTATCTGTTGCCAAGCAATATCAGAATCAGGGACTCAGCTTACCTGACCTTATCAACGAAGGAAACGTTGGGCTTATCAAAGCTGCAGAAAAATTTGATGAAACACGCGGCTTCAAGTTCATCTCGTATGCCGTTTGGTGGATCAGACAGAGCATTCTGCAGGCTATAGCTGAGCAGAGCAGACTGGTACGCCTCCCCCTCAACCAGGTGGGTAGCGTCAACAAGATAACAAGGGAACTCAACAAGTTCGAGCAGGAACACGAGCGCAAGCCGAGCGTGGATGAGATTGCCGAGCGTGTGGATTTGCCCGAAGACAAGATTGCAGACGCCATGAAGGCGAACTCACGCCACGTGAGCATGGATGCACCTATCGCCGACGGCGAGGACAGCAGCATGATCGACTTCCTGGCTGGCGACTCATCCAATACCGACAGGGAACTCGCCATAGAATCGCTCAAGGCAGAGGTTAGCCGCATACTGAAGCTGCTCACCGACAAGGAACAGAAGGTGCTGAGAGCATTCTTCGGAATAGACGGCTCGCCGGAAATGACCCTGGATGAGATAGGTGAAAAATACAACCTGACGAGGGAGCGTGTAAGGCAGATCAAGGAGAAAGCCCTGCGCCGACTCAGACACAACACGAAGAATAAACTGCTGAAATCCTATCTGGGACAGTAAGCGCAAAACATAAGTATAGAAAAGAATAAATGAAAGTTTTAAAAATCGCATTAGCATTGGCTATCGCAGCCATCTCTTCATTCACGGCCCACGCCAAGAATGATCCGACAACTGCATATATGTTCGGTTTCGCATCGTCGTTCAGCGACTCTACGGTGTATATGACCAGCGTGCAGAGAGTTGATTCAGTATATCTGACTCACAAGAAGCTCTTCCTGGACAACAGAGAGAACTACTCCCTGCAGCTGAAGGAATACCTGGAGTCAATCGGTGCACCCAAGAGAACCTGCATCGTGATCTTCGACCGCAACTTCAAGAAGGCGGAGAAGAAATGGACCAAGCTGCACGACCGTTACACCAAGCAGGCGAAGGCAAAGCGCCTGAAGAACGGCGAGAAGCCGAAGGACCTCCCTACTCCATGGCAGATGAAGAACATCGACGAGAGCAAGTTCATGTTCAAGGCGGTAGAGCCAAGCGACATGGAGGAGCCAAAGACCAAGGCTGAAAGAAAGGCTGAAAAGAAGGAGGCAAAGGCTCAGCTGAAGCAGAAGAAAGCTGAAGTGAAGAGCCAGCTGAAGCAGAGAAAAGCCGAAGTGAAGCAGAAGAAGGCAGAACTGAAGCAGAAAAAGGCGGAAGCCAAGAAAAAAGCTGAAGCATAAAGAAAAGAAGTTTTTAAAAAATATTTAGTAGTTAATACCTATATTAAAAATTATTTTTTAGGGCGTCAGCGGTACTAGATTACCGCTGAATGTAGTTTAGTTCAGCCCCTAGGAAGTTGTGAAATCTCCAAGGGCAAAAGCCCCCGGAAGTTGTGAAACCTCCGGGGGCTTTTTTTATAGGAATAAACCTGATGTCTTTATTTCATTTTATCCTTAAACCAGTTGGTAATCTGGCGCAGGAGATGATTGCGGGTGTTACCTCCCGAAATGCCGTGGTTGCGGTTGGTGTACCAAAGCTCCTTGAAATCCTTGTCTGCCTGAACCAATGCCTCTGAATACTCGAAGGTGTTCTGTGGATGAACATTGTCATCTGCCAGTCCATGACAGATAAGCAAGGCACCATGCTGCTTGTCGGCACGCTCGATTGGGTTTACCTTGTAACCCTCCTCGTTCTCCTGAGGAGTACGCATGTAACGCTCGGTATAGACCGTATCATAGAAGCGGTAGCAGGTAGGAGGCGCAACAGCCACACCAGCCTTGAACACAGGGCGGCCTTCGCTCATACTCATCAGGGTATTGAAACCACCATAGCTCCATCCCCAGATACCGATGTTGTCCTTATCCACGTATGGCAGACTGCCCATATAGAGAGCTGTCTCCACCTGATCCTTTGACTCCAGGTCGCCGAGGCGCAGATAGGTGCACTTCTCGAACTCAGCACCACGGGCACCGGTTCCACGGCCATCTACACAAGCCACGATGAATCCCTCCTGAGCCAGATAGTAATCGAAGGCTCCACCGGAACCCATGCTTCCCGTGCTCCAGGAATTGAGCACCTGCTGGCTGCCCGGACCGGAATACTGGAAGAGGATGACCGGATACTTCTTGCTGGCGTCGAAATCTACCGGCTTCACCATCCATCCGTCGAGCTTCACGCCCTCTGATGTTGTGAAGGTGAAGGTCTCGCGCTTGCCCCAGTTATACTGCTTGGTCTTCTCCAGCAGCTTCTTGTTGTCCTCCAGGGTCTTGATCACCTTACCCTTGTTGTTGCGTACGGTGTAAACGTATGGATGGCTGTAGCTGCTCCAGTTATTCACGAAATAGCGGTAATCGCCTGAGAAGTAAGCCGAGTTGGAACCCTCCTCAGAAGTGAGTCGCTCCACCTTTCCGTTCTTGTGAGCCACATAAACCTGGCGGTCGTGTGCATTGAGCATGGCTGCCTGGAAGTAGATGTCGCCGGTCTTCTCATCCATGCCGTAGATGGCGGTAACATCGTAGTTGCCCTTCTCTACCTGGCGGATCAGCTTGCCTTTCATATCATAGAGATAAAGGTGCATGTAGCCGTCGCGGTCGCTAGGGAGCAGGATGTTCTTCTTGCCCACGATGCTGTTCTCCATCACCTCTTCCTTGATGAACTTAGGCACGCTTTCCTGGATGATCTGCTTGCTCTTGCCGGTGAATGGATTCACGGAGTAGAGGCGCATGTCGTCCTGGTGGCGGTTCATCGTATAGACGATGAGACTGTTGGCGTCTGGAGTGGTCTTGATGCGAGGATAGTAGCCGTCTGCATCTACCGGAACATCCAGTGCGAGGGTCTTGCCCGTCTTCATATCGTAGCTCCAGAGGCTCACCTTGGAGTTGTCCTGTCCTGCCTTAGGATACTTGTAGGAATACTCTCCCGGATAATCGTGGAACTCACTGCGGGTAGGCTTGGCGCCTTCGAAGAGCTGGAGCGAATAGGTCTTCACGTGGCTTTCGTCGAAACGGATCCAGCCGAGTGAGGTTCCGTCAGCATTCCAGGCGAAGGCACGGTTGAAGGCAAACTCCTCCTCATATACCCAGTCTGGAATACCATTGATCACTTCATTGAACTTTCCGTCCTTGGTAACCTGCACTTCCTTCTCGCCATCGGTTACAAAGATGTTGTTGTCCTTGACGAAGGCGATGTGGCGTGAATCCGGCGACCAGGTAGCCACCTGCTGGTTCTCGCCCTCAGAAAGCTTCTTGATGGTCTTGCGGGCAATATCATAGATGAAGTACTCAGCCTTGAACGAACGGCGATACACCGCCTTGCTCTTGGTGAAGACGAGCATCTTCTTGCCATCCGGGCTCATCACGTAGCCCTCTACCGACTTCATCGGAGCCTTGGCAGCCTCAACGTCGAAGAGCACAGCCACCTGCTTGCCAGTCTTGAAAGAATAACTTACTACCTGCTTGCCATCAGAACTGATGGAAGCATAGAGATCGGTACCCTCAATAGGGTTGATTCCTGTAACGTATGAGGCAGAGAATGCACCTGAAGTAATCGACTTCAAATCGAGCTTCTCAGCAGCCTGCATTACTGATGCCATCATCATCGTTGCAACAAAAATTGAAAATCTTTTCATGTATTGTATTGAATGCTTTTGTTTTTCCTGCTTCATCCAGCAGCAGACTAATCCTTATCCGATTAGTCCTTATCCTGCTGATTAGTCCTTATGCAGCGCTTCGATAGGCGAATAGTCCTCGTCTTCCAGCAGTTCCTTGACTGTGATTTTCGGATTGCGCTTCACATAAGCCTGGATGGTCTTCACATACTTGGTGTCCAGGATATCCTTACCCAGCGCCTTGTTCACGGTCCACATGATCTTGCCCATGTGCAGGTCGCGGTCCAGCTGCGGACGGGTATCGAAATCCTTCATCGGATAGATGCTCAGCAGATAGAAGGTGAGGCAGTCGGGCACGATATACTCGCGCTGCATGGTAGCACGCTGCTGGGCTGTATAGAATTTCTTGTAGAGCGGATATTCCGGACCCAGATACTTATCCAGTGAAATACCTACCGAATGCTCACCTACCACGATGCTCTGGTCGAGCGCGCCAATCTGGGCATAGAAGTATGGCTGCTGAAGCTCAGGCAGCCAGTCGTGCAGACGACCGAACGACTTCTTCAGCTGCTCGTTGATGTCGTCCATGTTCGCATACATGGCCTCAGCATCTGCGATAAGCGACTGGAGGGTGGAATCCTGATAGAACATCAGGAAACGGTTGCTGATGTTGGCGTCGGTAATGGTGCCAAGCTGCAGCATCTTCTCTATCAGTGTTCGGGTTTCTATCGGATAGTCGGTATTCATCTGCTGAAGGGCAGAGAAATCACCGGTGGTAAGGTATCTGCTTTGCAGACGGTCGTAGCGCTGCACCGTTAATGGAACAGCGTCAGCCTCCTCGTTCGGCTTGAACTTGAACTCGCAGGCCGAACAGAGCATAATAAATGCTAATATGACGATATAATCAAATATTCTTTTCACGTAATTTTAAAGTCTTCTGGTTACGACTGCAAAAATACTAAAAAATATTTAAATTACCAAGCAAAATCTCAAAAAAATAATAAAAAACAGCCAATAGCGAGCAAAATGCTAACACTTTTACTCACTATTGGCTATCTGTGCAATATTCTGTCGTTTATTGAGGAGTCAAGGAGTTAGCTCCCTACTATCGAATCGTGCAGGAAACGGAAACCTTCACGGGTTCCTCAATCTGCTTCTTCCACTCCTTCAACCACTGATACCATTCTTTCTCACCCTTGAAACCATAGGTTTCGTTGGCACTGGTATAGGCGAGCTTGTAGCTCAGCTTCTTGCCGGAAGGCTTCACCACCTGGGTGTAGCAGTCCTTGTTGGCTGGTTCCTGGCTCACCAGGGCGCTCTGCGGCACGTAGATTCCCAAGCCTACGGTTTCCAACTTGTGCTTGCCGTCATCCTTGCCTGTAGGCCAGTCGCTGCCGTAGCAGCCACGCAGTCCCTTGCCGTCGGCAAACTCGCTGGATCCCTTTACATTGATGAGTCCGGTAGCAAACTGATAACCAGAAGCATCCTTGCTGAAGAACACATCTACATCGAAATCACGATGACCGGCATAGATAGTGTAGCGGATGGTAGCATTCAGCGGTTTCAGACCCGGAGCCGGAACCCAGCCGTTATCCACCACCTCGACGATGGCACGGAGCGGACCTTCGGAGATGACGCGCTGCTCCTGATACTTCACATCGGTGAGATGCAGCTGATCCTTGCCGTCCCAGCCACGCAAGGCTCCCAGTCCGTAGGTGTTCCCCACCCAGAGGCAGTCGTCACCAGAACCAGCCTGTAGCTGTTCTTCGGATGGATAGAACTGTGTGTCGTAGATTACCAGTCCCTTGTTGATCTTACCGTAGAGGTCGATGGTCTGTCGCTGGTCGAAATAGATGCGCATGGCAACCAGTTCGCTCTCGAAGCAGACACCGTGGGAATGAACATAGTGATAGACATCCTTGGTCTTCTTGTCGAAGGAGATGCTTCGCAGATAGATGTCCTGCTTGTTCTTGGCAAGCTTCTTGTTCTTGCTAGGCAGACAGAGTTCGGCGAAGGTACGGGCAGGATACTGCGCCTGTTCGCCCTCAGTAAAGAGCTGCACCTGGCAGTTCTTGGTTTCCTTCTTGTCGAGATTGAGCAGGAAGCAGAGTTCATCATTGGTACAGTCGCGGTTGGTGTCGTCGAGCTGTGAAGGAATCTCCTTTCCATCCACGGTTACCACCGCACGCTGAATCTCGCCGATGCTTCCCAGCTTGCTGAGGTCGATTACCACCGGCTGGTCTGTCTTCACCATCTTTGACGGATTGGTCACCGTCACATTGAAATTCGCCTGTGCCTGTGCTGTCAAAGCCATCAGCGACATGAGCACCATCATCATTTGTTTCTTCATCATAGATTCTTATTTTAAGTTTGTTTTATCGTCTTCTTACAGTTTCGAGAAGAGCTTCTTGCCCCTGGCGTAATACTGCCAGAGGATGGAGCAATCGAAAACCTGCGGTATCTTTTCCTCCACTCTATTCTCCTGAATCTTCTTGCGGTCTTCATCGAAATCGTGCTTCCATGCCTGGAAAGCCCTGCGCGCCTTGAAGATTGCTTTGAAATCGCCCAGGTTGCGTTTCAGGATCAGCATCTCGAAAGCAGCCAAGTAATCCAGGAACCATCTCACTCTCATAATATGAGATAATTCTTTATCGCTCAGATTTTTATAGAGCATCGTTAGATTATTTCTGAAATTCAGGAAAGTCTTCATCGGATTGCTCTTCGGTAAGGTTCCACCACCCACGTGATAGACTTCACTCTCCGGAATGCAGTAGATCTTCCTACCCATCAGGCGCAATCGCCAGCAAAGGTCTATTTCCTCGTTATGGGCAAAGAAGCGACCATCCAGTCCGCCTGCCTCCCAGTAATCCCTGGCACGGATCATCATGCAGGCACCCGTAGCCCAGAGCACCTCCTGCTGGTAATCATACTGTCCGTTGTCGCGCTCCACGGTCTCGAAGATGCGGCCGCGGCAGAACGGATAGCCGAACTTGTCGAGAAACCCGCCGCAGGCTCCCGCATACTCAAACATATCCTTGTCGTATTCCGCCAGGAGCTTAGGCTGGCAGGCTGCCACCTGGGGATGGCTGTCCATGAACTCGATGAGCGGAGTGAGCCAGTGATGAGCCACCTCCACATCGCTGTTCAGGAGAACATAATACTCTGCCTCTATCTGCTCCAGCGCACGGTTGTAGCCCTCGGCAAAGCCGAAGTTCTGTTCCAGCACGATGGTCTTGACGTGGGGAAACTGAGTCTCCAGAAGAAGCATTGACTGGTCTGACGAATTGTTGTCAGCCACCCATATCTCAGCATCCTGCCGTGAATATTCCACGACATTAGGCAGATACTTGGCAAGCATCTTCTGCCCATTCCAGTTTAATATTACGATTGCAACTTTAGCCATATTTTACTGTAAACTCTTTAACTTATTATTCAGGAGATTGGTAAACTCATAGTTCTTGAGTCCCCATTTCGGTGCGACAAGCAGTTCCTTAGGCGACTGGCTGACGAACCGTTCCAGCACCAGGTCCTTTCTCAAGAGCCGGATGTATTTTACGATGACATCAATGTATTCCTCCACCGTATAGACGTGGAAGGGATGCTCTGCATACTCCTGTGCCAGGCGGGTTCCCTTGATGATCTGCATCTGGTGAATCTTCAGGATGTCGATGGGAAGAGAGGAGATGATGGGCGCCTGACGGAGACTCTCTGCCGCATCCTCACCCGGCAAGCCGATGATGATGTGGGCACCCGTGAGGATTCCCCTGGCGTGGGTTCGCTCCACCGCATCCCGGCAGCAGGCGAAATCATGACCACGGTTGATGCGCTTCAGGGTCTCATCGTTGGCACTCTCAATGCCATACTCCACCAGCACGAAGGTGTGCCGGTTCAACGCCTCGAGATAATCCAGCAATTCATCGCTCACGCAATCAGGACGGGTTCCTATCACGATTCCTACCACATCCTCTACCTGCAGCGCCTCCTCGTACATCTGACGGAGAAGTTCCACCTTGGCGTAGGTATTGGTATAAGCCTGGAAATAAGCCAGATACTTCATATCCGGATACTTCCTGCTGAAGAAGGCCTTGCCCTCCTCCAACTGCTCCGTAATCGACTTCCTGCGGTCGCAATAGCTGGGATTGAACGTACGGTTGTCGCAGTACGTACATCCTCCGCTCGAGATTCTTCCATCACGGTTAGGACAGGAGAATCCTGCATCTATCGAAATCTTCTGAACCCGGAAGTCAGGAAACTGCTTCCGGATCCAGGAGCCAAAATCATTGTAGTACATTGAACTTTGAGGTTTGAACTTTGAACTTTATGATCAGCCTTTACTTTGAGCTATCAAATCAATTCTGCCTTCAACGCCGTCTTGTCGTGATTGAAACCACCCAGACGAACCTTGATGAGCTGATTGTCGTATTCCTCCTTGGCGAGAGCTGGCGAAAGTTCCACACGGACATAGTTCTTGGTGAAACCATGCATAGCCTTGCCTCTTGGCGCCTTCTCGAAGAGCACCTCTTCCTCGGTACCGATGTACTGGGCATAGAACTCCTGGGTCTTCTGGTCGCTCAACTCCAGCAAACGCTTGGAGCGCAGCTTCTTCTCCTTCTCATCTACCACGTATGGAATCTTCAAGGCTGCGGTTCCAGGACGCTCGGAGTATGGGAACACGTGGAGCTGCGTAACAGGCAGGCTCTTCAGGAACTCATAGCACTCCTCAAAGCACTCCGGAGTTTCACCACGACAGCCCACCATCACATCTACGCCGATAAACGCATCAGGCATCTTCTCCTTGATCAGGTTCACCTTGTGGGCGAAGAGCGCCTTGTCGTAACGGCGGTGCATCAGCTTAAGCACCTCATCGCTTCCGCTCTGCAGCGGAATATGGAAGTGAGGCATGAAGGCACGGCTCTCGGCACAGTAGGCGATGAGGTCATCATCGCAGAGATCCGGCTCCAGACTGGAGATACGGTAACGCTTGATGCCTTCCACCTGGTCCATCGCCTTCACAAGGTCGAGGAACCGCTCATGGGTGGTCTGTCCGAAGTCACCGATGTTCACACCGGTAATCACGATTTCCTTGCCGCCCTCAGCTGCCGCCTGCTCGCACTGAGCCACGAGCGACTCGATGCTTGGGTTGCGGGAATTGCCACGGGCGAAAGGAATGGTGCAATAGGTGCAGTAGTAGTTGCAACCATCCTGCACCTTCAGGAAGTAGCGGGTACGGTTGCCACGGGAGCATGAAGGCTGGAAGGTCTTGATCTCCTTGGTCTTCACGCTGTGGTGCTGATGAAGCGCAGAATCAGAAGGCTCCAGGTTCTCGCCGGTGACAGGAAGTCCGTTTTCTGCGGCAAACTTCTTGGCCCATGCATCGCTGAGATACTGAATCAAGTGAGCCTTCTCGTTGGCGCCCAACACCAGGTCAACACCCTCAATCTTGCTCACGTTCTCCGACTCCAGCTGCGCGTAGCAACCGGTGACGATGACGAAGGCACCAGGATTCTGTCGCACCATGCGATGGATAGCCTGACGGCACTTATGATCGGCAACTTCAGTCACCGAGCAAGTATTGATGAGACAAATGTCTGCTTTCTCCCCCTTCTGTGCCGTAATGACGCCCATATCTTCGAGCATCTTGCCGAAAGTGGAGGTTTCCGAGAAATTGAGTTTGCAGCCCAGCGTATAGTAGGCAGCCTTTTTGCCTTGGAAGGCACTTGAATCTATCATATATGAATCTTTTTCTTTGGTTTCTTTTAAGCTTTTGCCCTTTACCTTTTCCTTCGGCCGGTGACCGTTGGTTCAGGGCGCATAGTTGATTGCTTTTCATACCCAGGGCGTTCTCCCCAAAAGACCCTAGGTCTATAAAACGAAAAAGCCGCTAGACCGAAGTCCAGCGGTTGTTTCTCTCATTTTTCGTTCGCAAGTAATTCTAAATTACTTAACTGAATCTGTAGCAGCAGCAGCTGTATCAACAGCAACTGAATCAGCAGCTGAATCAACTACAGCTGTGTCAGAATCAGCAGTAGTTGCTGTCTGAGCTGTTTTGTTACCACATGATGCGAAAGAGATAGCTGCGATAGCTACGAACATAAAAACTAATTTCTTCATTTTCTTTGCTTTTTAAATCTGTAAAACAATCATTCGTTTATTAAAACTGATGCAAAGGTAAGCATTTTTTTGATACGGCGAACTTTTTTTTGTGTTTTTTTTTAGGTACATTTTGTAACAAAATCACAAACTACTGATATTCAATAGCTTACAAAGTGCTAACGAAAGTTAAAGTTTTTGGTGTGTTCGGAAACACCCCGATTTTAACACTTTTCGGTGTTTTTTAGCGTAACAAAGGTGCGCGCCAACACCCCGGCTAAGCCGAGCTATATACATATAATAAGGTACACGCGAGGAAGAAAGCAGAAACTTTTTCTAAGAAATCAAGCCTCAAAACTTGGCTGGCAGCAAACTTTTCTGTAACTTTGCACTCGAAAAAGATTCTTTGATAAATAGAAAATGATACAGCTAAAAGAAAATCAGGGCATTCCCCGCAGCATTCTCCTGATGATGTCTATCATCGCAGGACTCACAGTAGCCAACTGCTACTACAACCAGCCGCTTCTCGAACTGATCCGCCACGATCTGGGCATTACCGAGCAGAGCGCCAACCTCATCACCGTGATTACCCAGATAGGTTATGCGCTGGGACTGTTCTTTCTCATCCCTATGGGAGACATGTTTTCGCGCAAGAAACTCATCCTCGTGAACATGACCATCGCAGCCTTGATGGCAATCGTGATGGCTGTGGCACAAAACGTATGGATGCTCTGGGGAGCTTCCCTGCTCATCGGCGCCTGTTCCGTGATTCCGCAGTTCTTCATCCCGATAGCCGGACAGTTCTCCGCACCCGAGAACAAGAGCAGGAACATGGGCTTTGTGCTCTCCGGACTGCTCACGGGTATTCTTGCCTCGCGGGTAATCAGCGGTTACATCGGCGAATGGCTGGGATGGCGGGAGATGTTCTTCATCGCCGCCCTCGTTATGGTGGTCTGCATGGGAATCATGATGCTGATGATGCCTGAGATGAAGCGCAACTATGTGGGTAATTACAGAGGACTGATGACTACCGTGGCTGAGATCTTCATCCTCCACCCTTCCATTCGCATCTACTCCATCCGTGCCGCCTTCGGTTTCGGAAGCATGATGGCGATATGGTCGTGCCTCGCCTTCCATCTTGCCCAGCCTCCTTTCAATGCAGGCAGCGATATGGTGGGAATGCTCGGACTCTGCGGAATCATGGGAGCCGTGGCAGCCAGCAGCGTAGGAAAGCTGGTTCCAAGGTTCGGAATCCACAAGTTCAGCCTCTTCGGAGCAGCTATGCAGATCATCGCCTGGGCAATAGCCCTCCTCTTCGGCGACACCTATGCAGGACTCATTGCAGCCATCATCCTGGTAGATATCGGACTGCAATGTCAGCAGCTCAGCAATCAGAGCGGTTGCCTGCAGGAGATTCCGCAGGCTTCCAACCGTGCCAACACCATCTTCATGACGACCTATTTCATCGGTGGTTCGCTCGGTACGTTCTGTGCCGGATACGTGTGGACCCAAGCCGACTGGCTGGGAGTCTGCATCGTAGGCATTTCCTTCGCCTTCATCTCCCTGATGATTTCACTGAGCAATAAGAAATAAGAAAAAACAAAAAGAGATTATATTCCCAGCAAAACAGGAATATAATCTCTTTTTTATTTGATAGAGTCAGAAGCCGGCATTTCTGCCGAGACTTCAACTACATCTTTTCCTCTCCATACATCTCTTTCCACCAGCTGCCATCATCCTGCAGCCACTTGGCAAACCATGCGAAGATGGTGTTCTGCCACTTCAATCGCTTCTCATAATCGATGATGTGATGATCCTGACCATCTACCAGAACCATCGCTGTTGGACGGCCAAGAAGCTTCAAAGCCGTATAGAGCTGAATACTCTCTCCCACAGGCACATTATTATCGGCTGTTCCATGCACGAAGAGCAATGGAGTATGAATCTTGTCTGCATTGTAGAGCGGACTCTGATCTACGAAGAGATGCTTGTTGGTCCAAGGATACTCGTTCGCCATGGAAACCTCGCTGTAGCTGTATCCCCAATAGCCTTCGCCCCAATAGCTGGTATGGTCGCTGATGCCGGCATGAGAAATGGCTGCGGCAAAGAGATCGGTCTTGGTCTGAAGATACTGGGTCATGAAACCGCCGTAGCTGGCGCCGATGCAACCTATCTTCTTGCGGTTTACGAAACTATGCTCATCGCAGAAAGCCTGGGTGCTGGAGATAATATCCTCAGCCACTCCCTCGCCGGCAGTATCCACATGGCGGGCAGAGAACTTCTGACCGAAACCGGTGGCTCCGCTTGGGTTCACGACCAAGACCACATAACCCATCGCAGCATAGACATGATGAGGATAGCGGCTCTGGAACATACGGGTGGTAGGACTGCATCCACCATAGTAATTCACCACCATCGGATACTTCTTCGATGCATCGAAATGAGGTGGCAGATAGTAACGGCAGCAAAGAGTGTCGCCACGGGAATTCACGAAGTTCCAAGCCTTGCACTCGCCCAGCTCGATGTCTTTCAGCAGGCGGGCACTGAGATCATCTACGAGCAGCGACTTCTGCGCCTTGGTACTCATCTTGTAGAGTCGGTCGGCATTGGAAGCGCTCTGTCCTGAGAACGCCATTTCCGGAGCAGCCGCTGCGATGGAGAAGCTCTTGATGTTCTCCTCCGGAGTCTTGAGCAAAGTAAACTTGCCAGACTTAGGGTTCAGTTGGAAGAGATGCATGCAGTCTTTATCCTCTGCCGTAAAGTAAATATTGCCATCCGCCTTACTCCAATCCACGCTCTGCACGTTAGGATTGAAATCCTTGGTCATCGGACGAACCTTCTTATCCGCCAGGTTCATCAGATAGAGCTGGGTGTCAACCATGCTAGGAATCTGTCCCTCCTCCACATTCTTTCCAATTCCATTGAAAGCCTCAGGCGAACCGGTAACGAGAATGCTCTTGCCGTCTGGAGAGAACTGGGCACTGTTCAGGAATTCACCCTTCTCTACCAGCGCCTCAACACTCATATCGTTCAGATCGAGACGATAGAGCGAGTTGAGAGTAGTAGGACGCTTGGTAAGGCGCTCCTCGCTCTTGCCGATGAGCAGATAGCGGGAATCTGCGGAAATATCGTTGAGATAAACATTATGGTAGCCGAAGGTAAGCGGCTGGAGAATGCCTGAAGCCAGATCATACTTAGCCAGATAGCTGCGGGTTCTCCATCCTGGCTGGCGGTCATCTGGTTCCTTTACATCGTACACCTGAGGGTCCTTCTTTCTGCCTTCCTCATAGAGCGTATAGATGAGCGATTTCTCATCTGGAGTAAACTGGAACCATCCCTCCGGAATGTTTGCCGCCAATACCTCTCGCTCCATATTCATCGGATTGATGGTAATCAGCTGAACTTCGTCATCAGCCTTTCCTTCGCCGGCAATGGAACTGTCGCTCGCCTTCTCGGTAAAATACAGTTTGTTGGTACGAGGCATCCATCTTACACTTTCCTCGAAAGAAGCAACCACCTTGTTGGTCTGACAGTTTCTCAATTCATTGATGCTATGGTTCTTGCCCTGACGATCTACCCAAGTCTTGCTCACGATCATGAACTTGCCGTTTGGCGACATCTGAACGCTCGCATAGTTAGGCATGCAGATTACATCGTATATATTAAAGGTACGCTTGGTGCTGGCAGAAGATTCACCCACGCTCAGCTGCTTGCCGTCTGCCGCAGTAATGCAGACCTTGAAATCCTGATCAGCTTTCTTTTCTGAAGAAGATGATTTTTCTGATGCATTCTTTTCTGAAGCGGAAGCATCGGCAGATGAAGCGGTGAGGTACTTGATGACTACGGTATGAGTAGAAGGCATCAGGACAGTCTCCGCCTTATCGCCATTCACTTTCACCTGCTCACCATCCACAAAGAGACGATACTGCTTCAATCCCTTCACCTCGATGGTTGCCTGGGTACGGCTAGTGTTCGATATGGTGAACGAAGCCAGGTGGAGAGCATTCTGCCTGCTATCAGCCAGGAGCTGGGAAGCAGCCACCTCCTTACCATTATTCAATAAGGTAAACGAGAGCGGAGAGTCGAGCATACCCTTCATCGAGAATTTCTCACCCTTCACATTCACGCTATCCGCCATCCAAGGGGTTGCTACAGGATAAGGACCTGCATGTTTCAGCTTCTGCACTTCGATGGTCTCGGCAAAGGCAGAAAGCGATGTTCCGAGCGAAGCACAGAGTGCCGCACTAAACGTAAGAGCCCTGAGACTCATTTTAGTTGATTTCATCATAACTGATTTATATTTTTATTCTATTGTTTATTCTATGATCATCCAAGAAACACTGATTTTTCTATTTTGCTGCGAAATTACAAAATAAAGTTGAGATAAACGAATGAATGGCTTACATTTTATGCTTTTTGCAGGGTTTCTGATAAATTTATGTTATTTCAACGTTAAGGACAGCTTTCAGAAAGTTATTGTTGGGTTAAACCCCTCCCAGAGTCATTGCCAGTCCAAAAGAATCTATTATCTTAGCATCGTCAAACAAACAAAAAGGCAAAAAGATAGTCAATAAACAAGGATATTCAAACACGAAGAATATGAATAAGAAAAATATGATTTTGATGAGTACTCTGCTCGTCTGCTCGCTAGAAAGTTTCGCGCAGAGCGATGCTGAGGTCACAGATTCCCTCTGGAAAGACGTGGATCTCAACGCTGTTACCGTGGTTGCATCCAAGCCGCTGGTAAAGATGGAGACCGACAAGATGACCTACAACGTGCAACAGGATGCTGACGCCAAGGCTTCTACCGTTCTCGACATGCTGCGCAAGGTGCCGATGGTTACCGTGGATGGACAGGATAACATTACCGTGAATGGTTCATCCAGCTTCAAGGTGTATGTGGATGGAAAACCCAACCCGATGTTCTCTGCCAACCCTTCGCAGATTTTCAAGGCAATGCCGGCTACTATGGTCAAGAACATTGAGGTAATCACCAATCCGGGAGCCAAGTATGATGCTGAAGGTACGGGAGGCGTGCTTAACATCGTACTCAACAAGCAAGCCGTGAACGGCGGCGGAGGCAGCGATCTCAGCAATGGCTATAATGGCAACATCAGTGCTGCTGCCGGTAACCAGACGCAGCGCATCTCCGCCTTCATCAGCGGTCAGCAGGGCAAGCTTACCTACAGTGCCAACGGAATGTACAATCATCAGCGCATGGATGGAACCACCATCTCCTTCGACCGAATCCAGAAGGATGGAAGCACGATGAACTACTATCAGAATTCGGATATGAAGCAACCGTTCTCCATGGGCAACATCAGTCTGAGCTACGAACTCGATTCGCTGAGCAACATCAGTGCCACGGCTGGTCTGACCACCTTCAACCAGAAAATTACGGGTCACCCTCTCACGAAAATGGCAGGCGGAATCTACGGCGAAGGATTCGAATACGGCAATGAGATGAAGCAGGATATGGGCAATACCTCCTTCAACGGAAGTCTCGATTATCAGCGATTCTTCAACAAGGAGCGTACGAACTATCTCATCCTCAGCTATCTCTTCAGTACCAACCCTTCTCACACCGACAACTATACATTCTACGACAATATCAGTCATGTGACGACTCTCCAGCTCAACGACCTGCTCTCGAAGAGCAAGACACGCGGAACGGAGCATACGTTTCAGGCAGACTTCACCCATTCGCTCAGCGCCACCCAGCGCCTGAACTTCGGAGCCAAGTATATTGCCCGCATCAACAAGAGCGATTCCCGCTACTACGACGTGGCTGAAGATAAAAGCGAAACGCTGAATCCTGCCAACAGCATGGAGTATAAGAACACCCAGAACATCCTGGCTGCCTATGCTGAATGGAAAGGAAACTTCGGAAAGATAGGAACCATGCTGGGAACCCGATACGAACAGACCTGGGAGAAAGTGAAATTCGAGCAGGGCAAGGGCGACAACTTCGACAAAAACTACGGTAATTTCGTGCCGAGCGCCAGCCTCTCCTACAGCATCACTCCTGGAGTGAATCTCGGCGTGAACTACAGCATGCGCATCACCCGTCCGGGAATCACCTATCTCAACCCGTATGTAGATCGCAGTAATCCTACCGCCATCAGCTATGGTAATACAGACCTCGACGTGGTGAAGTCGCATCAGTTGAATATGGTGTTCAATTATTACAACCCTAGATTCATCCTGAGCACGACTCTGGGCTATGGATTCTGCAACAACCAGATAGAGCAGTATTCGTTCATCGATGCAGACAACCTGCTCAACACCACCTACGGCAATGTTTCGAAGACTCGCAATGCCAGTCTGAATGTCTTTGCTAACTGGCTGGTGTTCAAGAAGACGAGACTGATGCTGAACGAGAGTCTGAGCTACAACGACCTGCGCAGCGAAATCCTGGGATGGAAGAACCATGGCTGGAACAGCAGTACGATGATCAATCTGCAACAGACTCTGCCTTGGGAACTACAATGGACGGTAGGAAGCATCATTCAGAGCAAGCAGCACACCCTGCAGGGCTATCAGAGCGGAATGGCTTTCTTCTACTCCACCCTCTCCAAATCCATCGTCAAGGATAAGCTGGACCTGAGTCTGATGTTTCTCACACCAACCGACGACAAGCTCAACATCAAGCAGAAGACCATGGGTTCTGACTATGTTCAGAATATGACGGTGAAGGTGCCTCTGCGCCAAATCAGTCTCACCCTTACCTGGAAATTCGGCAACACCAAGAAGCAATTCCAGCAGGCGAAATCCAACATCAAGAACGATTTCCAAGAAGAAAAACAGGGAATCCAGACGGGTGGAATGAATGGAAACTAACAAGCCCAGGAACCATCGGAAACATAGAATAGAATAACCAATACTCTCTCTCAAACGAGTTGCAATGCATAAAAAAGCATTCGCAACTCGTTTTTTAATGCTATCTATTGTCTATTTGATTTCTTTTTTGTACTTTTGCAAACAAAATATCACATAAAATCATAAAAGAATGAAGAAACAAACGCAAGCCATTCATTTGGAATACGAACGCCGCGATGCTTACGATTCGCTGAGCGTTCCAGTATATAACACCCTTGCCTACGAATTCGACAATGCTGCCGTGATGTCGGAAGCATTCACCGACAAGATCAAGGCACCTGATTACTCCCGCGTGGAGAATCCTACGGTTACCAACCTGGAGCGCCGAGTGGCAGCCCTCACAGATGCAGCCCACGCCACAGCCTTCAATTCAGGAATGGCGGCAATCAGCAATACTTTCATGTCCTTGGCAGCACAGGGCAAGAACATCGTTACTTCGAAGCATCTCTTCGGTAACACCTATGCGCTGCTCGTGGCTACTCTGCGCCGATTCGGTGTAAAGGTGCGTTTGCGCGACCTGACCAATATAGAGGAGGTGCGTGAAGCCATCGACGATGACACCTGCTGCGTATTCCTGGAAATCCTGACCAACCCACAGTTGGAGGTTGCCGATCTGAAAGCCATTTCGGAAGTGGCTCACGAAAAGAATGTTCCGCTGGTAGTGGATTCTACCGTGATTCCGTTCACACAGTTCTCGGCTAAGAGTCTGGGAGTAGATATTGAGGTGGTTTCCAGCTCTAAATATGTAAGTGGTGGTGCAACTTCGCTCGGCGGTCTGGTCATCGACTACGGAACTCCTTATAACGGCGATTTCGCCAAGCGTCTCTATGGAGAAATGCTCTTCAACTTCGGCGCCTATATGACTCCACAGGTTGCCTATATGCAGACCATCGGACTCGAAACGCTCGATGCGCGCTATCGTGTACAGAGCAGCAATGCCATGGAACTTGCCAAAAAACTGCGCACCCTGCCTCAGATTCAGTATGTAAACTATGTAGGTTTGGAGGATAATCCTTACCACGAATTGGCGCAGCGCCAGTTTGGCAAGACGGCGGGAGCCATGATCTGCATTGATTTGGAAAGCAAGGAAGCCTGCTTCAGTTTTCTGAACAATCTGAAGCTCATCCATCGTGCCACCAATCTCTTCGACAACCGTTCGCTCGCCATTCATCCGGCAAGCACCATCTTCGGTGCATTCTCCGAGAATATGCGTAAGTCGATGGATGTAAAAGACACCACCATCCGCCTCAGCGTAGGTCTGGAGGATGTGGATGATCTCTTCGAAGACATCAAGCAGGCGGTAGAAGGAATTCAAAAATAAACTTTAAAAGTTAGCATAAAAAAGCTAATCATAAAGTTAAATTTCAAAGTAAAAACATGTACGATTTCGATAAGATTATAGACCGTTCGGGCAGCGACGACCTGAAGCATGGCGCCCTGCTGCCCCGCTGGGGACGAGATGACCTGCTGCCACTCTGGGTAGCCGATATGGATTTCGAGACCCCATCTTTCATTACAGATGCCCTCAAAGCAAGATTGGAACATTCTCTTTTCGGCTACACCATGGAGCCGGAAGATTATCTGCCCAGCATCATCGACTGGGTGCATGACCACCACCAGTGGAATGTGAAGCGAGAGTGGATCCGCTTCATTCCAGGTATTGTAAAAGGTATCGGACTCGTGGTGAATGTCTTCACCCGTCCTGATGAGAAAGTCATCATCCAGCCACCCGTTTATCACCCATTCCGCCTCACTCCAGAGGGCAACGGCAGAGAGGTGGTCTTCAATCCGCTGAAGATGAAGGAGGATGGATATTACGAGATGGATTTCGAAAACCTGGAGAAAATCTATGATGAGAAGTGCAAGATCCTGATTCTCTGCAATCCTCATAATCCGGGTGGAATTACCTGGAGCAAGGAAACCCTGCAGCGACTTGCCGACTTCTGCTACGAACATCATCTGCTCGTTATCAGCGATGAGATTCATGCGGACATGGCTCTGTTCGGACACAAGCACATCCCATTTGCTTCGGTTTCCGACAAGGCGCGCAACATCAGCATCACCTTCCAGGCTCCTTCCAAGACCTTCAACATTGCTGGAATCGTAAGCAGCTACGCCATCGTTCCAAACGAAGAAATCCGCAGGAAATTCTATCCTTGGCTGAGTGCCAACGAACTGGATGAGCCAACCCTCTTCGCTCCTATCGCCACCATCGCTGCTTTCCGCAAGGGTGAGGAATGGAGAAAGAAGATGCTTGCCTACATTGAAGACAACATCCGATTCGTAGAGGATTACTGCCGCGAGCACATTCCGGGCATTCGTCCGTTGCGTCCACAGGCTTCCTTCCTGGTCTGGCTCAACTGCCGAGACCTGCATCTCTCCCACGATGCGCTTCTCGATTTATTCATCGACAAGGCGCACCTGGCGCTGAATGATGGTGAAATGTTCGGTCCTGGCGGCGAAGGCTTCATGCGACTGAACGTTGCAACCCCTAGAAGCATTCTCAAGCAGGCTTTGCAACAGCTGGAAAAGGCTGTAGCCCAACTCTAGTTTTTATAGAAAACAATAGCCGTAACTACTGCAAATACAGTTACGGCTATTATTATAATATGGTGGGAGGAAGACCTTTATTCCTCCTCCATTAAATCACGTATCAGTTTGATTTCGTAATAATCAATGCCGGTTCCCAATGCTTCCTTGATTTCGCTGAAATGCTCCATCTCGGGATGAACCTCCATGAATTCACGGATTTTCTTTTCGTGGGCACTAGAAATCAACGCACGCAATCCAACCTTTCCTGCCTTTACGTATGAGGTAAGATGACCGATGATGGTGCCTTTGGTAAAGCCACGTTCTGCAGCAATCTGATCCACAGTCATACCCTGCTGGTAAAGATTGAAACTCACCTCCTTGGTTGGAATCTTCGGTTCCTTCGGCTCATTCGATTTCTTCGATTTTCTGGCTTTTCTACCAGAACCATAACCGGCACTTGAAGACGCACCTTCGCCCATTTCATCCAGCAGCATGAACTGAGCCTTCTTCTTCAGATAATCAGTCACCGTAAACACAGCGCTGCGCTCGTATTTCAAAAGACGTTCCTTCAACTTCACATCCTCAGAAAAGACAGAGAAGCGGTCCTGGAACTGTTTCTTTGCTACCTTATTATCCGTATCGAGATTCGACTTTCTGATCAAATCGCTCAGAATACCTATCTTATCAAAGAAATACTCAGCACCCTTGTGAATACGCTCCTGCAGTTCTGCCTGAAGGATATCAGGATTCTGGGAAAGCATGCGGGTATATTGCAGACGGAACTTATCAGAAACACCTATCAGACTCTTCAGCACCACCTGCAACTTCTGATACTCGCTCACCACACGAGGATATTTGTTGTTGAAGAATTCTACCAGACAGCGCATCAGATGCTCGTAACTTCCGCTAATAGCATAGAAATCAAAGAGTTCTCCTATGCAGTGAAGCACGTATTGCTGCTCCAGATAGCTGATCTGCTCCTGGGTAGGCGCAGCAAGTTGACTGTTGAAAGCATCCACCGTCTGACTGCTGATGATAGCTCCACGAGACAAAGGCTGACTGAGCACCATTCCCTCCAAAGTCTTGCAGCGGCTCAAAGCCACGTAGGTCTGACCATGGGTAAAGGAATGGGAAGCATCGATGATAGCGTGTTCGAAGGTAAGGCCCTGACTCTTGTGGATGGTAATCGCCCAAGCCAGGCGCAAAGGATACTGTCGGAATTTTCCCTCTACCGTCTCCTCTATCTCCTTGGTCTCCTCATTGATCGTATATTTCGCATTCACCCACTCCATCTTCTCCAGCTCAAACTCCTCATCAGAATCCTTGCTGCGCACGATAATCTTATCTCCTTCCTCATCGGGTTTCACACCGATCACCTCACCAATCATACCATTATAGAAGCGGTGCTGCGGGTCGTTCTTGATAAACATCACCTGTGCTCCGGGCTTCAGGGTGAGCATGAAATCAGCCGGATAAGATGATTCCGGAAAGTTATCCTCTACCTCTGCCGTATAGGAAAAAGCCCTGGATGGCAAGGCGGCAAGCTGCTGCTCATTGATTTGCTGGGCTGGCGCATTATGAGTGGTCAGGCGGATGAAGTTACCGTTCTTCGGCGGTTCGAAATTGGGAATAAAACGCTGGTTCAATGCCTGCAAGGTAGCATCCGAAGCCCTGTTCTCCCTGATCTGGTTGAGCAGGGAGATAAACTGCTCGTCCTGCTGGCGATAAACCTTCTTGAGCTCTACGGTAAGATAGCCCACCTGCTTCAGTGCATTGCTGCTGAAGAAGAAGGGAGTATCGTAATGCTCTTTCAGAAGCTGCTCTTCCTGCGCCGTAACCACTGGTGCCAACTGCTGCAGATCGCCTATCATCAGGAGCTGCACACCGCCGAAAGGCAGGTCGTGGCGCTTGCGGTACTGGCGAAGCACCGAGTCGATGGCGTCGAGCAAATCGCTGCGCACCATACTGATTTCATCGATGACCAGCAGGTCGATGCTTCGGATGATGTTTCGCTTGAGTTTGCTGAACTGATAGCGTTTCTGTTCGCCACTTCCGAAGGTTGTACCCGGAATGTAAGGCGAAAAAGGAAGCTGGAAGAACGAATGAATGGTCATTCCTCCGGCGTTGATGGCGGCAATACCTGTTGGGGCAAGCACAACCATTCGTTTAGGCGACTTCTCCTTGAGCTGTTTCAAGAAGGTTGTTTTACCTGTGCCTGCTTTGCCCGTAAGGAAGAGGTTAGCGCTGGTCTTTTCTATGATGTTCCATGCCAGGATGGATTCTTCGTTCATTTCCATTAGCTTCGTTTTTTAGATTTCTTCCACGATCTCGTTCATTTCCTTGCGCTTCTTCTCGGCATGAGGACAATCCTCGGCAATATGACCGAGAGGGATGATCACTACTGCCTCGAAACCTTCGCGAGGGAAAAACTGCAGCATCTTGTCTGTATCATAATTGCAGACCCAGCAGGTGCCCAATCCTCTTTCAGTGGCAGCCAGACAGAGGTGCTCGGCAGCTATTGCCACGTCAATATCTCCATGAGGCTTCTCATCGTATCTGCGAACCCAGTTCTCATTCACGTTCTTCATTCCCACAATATACATTGGGGCTGTCTTGAACCACTCACGGTCGTAGCACTCCTGGAGTTTCTCCTTAGCCTCATCCGAGCGGACGATGAGCCAATGCCAAGGCTGTCTGTTCACTGCCGATGGAGCCAGTCGCACACACTCCATGATGTAATCCACATCCTCCTGACTTACTGCCTCGGAGGTAAACTTGCGAGCCGAGAAACGCTCCTGGCTCAATGCCAACATATTTTTCATACCATTTCGTTTTAAACTTTTTAATCCTTTTAATCCTTCTATAAACACATTCTATTTTTCTTTTCAGAAATCGAAAGCATTCACCTTTTTAAAAGGCAAAATTACAAAAAATCCACGAAAAGCCCAAGCCTTTCGGAGATTTTCTTTCTAATCATCCTATGATTTTCCTGAATTTATTTACCCTTAAGGGAAAATATATTTAGCCTTAAGGGAAAATATTTCGAACCTTAAGGGAAATTATCCTAGATAAAGACTAGCGTTTCGAATATTTTTTGTAGTTTTGCAACACGAAAGGATTTGTAAGATAAGAAAATGATAGGATTAGCCGACTGCAATAACTTCTACTGTTCGTGCGAACGAGTGTTTCGCCCCGACCTGATAGGGAAACCCGTGGTTGTTCTGAGCAACAACGACGGGTGCGTCATTGCACGCTCTGAAGAAGCCAAGGCGCTGGGCTATAAGATGGGCGACCCGTTCTATCAGGTAAAGGAAAAACTGGAGGCTGAAGGCGTGGCTATCTTCTCCAGCAACTACACGCTCTATGGCTCTCTCTCCAATAGGGTGATGTCGATACTCTCGCACTACTCGCCACACATCGACCAGTACTCCATAGACGAAAGCTTTTTCGAGGTGGATCAGTCTATGGCAGAACGTTTCTTCCAGGAATATCCGAAGGAAAAACTTTCTTCCGTCACAGATGGTTCCCTCCTCCACCAATACGGCGCCAGGATTTCTGCCGATGTGCTCCGAGCCGTGGGAATCCCTATCTCCATTGGAATCGCAGAAACGAAAACCCTGGCGAAAATCGGTTCTAAGTTCGCCAAGAAATACAAGGGTTACCAGGGCTGCTGCCTCATTGATACCGATGAACGGAGACACAAGGCCTTGTCGCTGTTCCCTATAGAAGATATATGGGGTATCGGACGACAGATTTCCAAAAAGCTCGATTATATGGGCATTCGCACAGCTGCCCAGTTTGCCGATAAGAAAGAGAGTTGGGTGCGCAGTCATTTCAACATCCCCACGATGAGAACGTGGAAGGAACTGAATGGCGAAAGCTGCATCAGCATCGAGGAACTGCCGCAGAAGAAGAGTATCTGCACCAGCCGGAGCTTTGCCGGTGAAGGCATCAGCGATAAGGATGTGGTAGAAGAAGCCGTGGCTAATTTCGCCGTGCGCTGCGCCGAAAAACTTCGACGCCAAGGCAGCGTGTGTCAGGGAATCACGGTGTTTGCCTGGACTTCAAGATTCAACGAAAACGTGCCGGAATACACCATCCACGATTCCCTCACCCTGCCCATCGCCACCAATGCTCAGGAAGAGATAGTAGGTGCCGCACTCAGTATTCTCCGCGCCAAATACCCGAAACCGCTGGCAGACAGCAGAGCTGACCGCCCCGACATGTCGTTTCACTTCAAGAAGGCAGGTGTCATTTTGTGGCAAATCTCACCCGACAATCCTCGCCAGCAAGACCTCTTCGATCCTATCGACCGAAGCAAGCAAAAAGCACTGATGGAAGCCATCGATGCCATCAACCGAAAGAACGGACACGGCACCATCCGTCAAGCCGTACAAGGAACCGGTTGCCGATTCGACTTGAAACGGGAATATATGTCGAAGCGGTTTACCACAGATATTCATGAGATTCTGAAAGTGAAAACCCAATGAGATTCAGAATGATCCTCTTTCTAAAAATGGGCTCCATAAACTAAGAAAATAAATAAGAAAACAAGATGAATAAGAATAACGATAATAAGATAAAGCTGACATTTCACCCTGCGGAATTTGGAGAGAAGATGCCGATTCCGCTGGCAGAACAAAGCGTAAAGGCAGGCTTCCCTTCGCCGGCACAAGACTATATGGAGGGAGAGATAGACCTCAACGATATTCTGGTTCGCCATCGTGAGGCCACCTTCTATGTACGTGTTTCGGGCGACAGTATGCAGGATGCAGGCATTCTCGACGGCGACTTAGCCATTGTAGACAGGCAGATTGAACCCTCCAACGGCAACTTCGTCATCGCCTTCGTGGATGGCGAATTCACCATCAAGCAATTCAAGATGGATGAGAGCGGTGCCTTCGGCTGGCTCATCCCATGGAACAAAAACTTCTCCCCAATCCGGGTAGATGAGACCAACCGATTCATGATTTGGGGCGTAGTTACCTATGTGATTCATCAGATTGCAGAATGATTTTCTACCTTTTCCTTTGCCACCTCATAAAAAAGTTGTACCTTTGCAGTCGAATTTTCAGCGATGACTAGGCTATATGCCTTCTAAAAATAGAATTTTCAGCAAATATATGTATTTAGTAATTCCAAACAAACAGCAGTAGTTATGAGTATTAATATCAAGAGAAATCAGTTGAAGAGAGTTGTTATCGTAGGTGGCGGACTCGGTGGTCTTCGTTTGGCAGAAGACCTCTGCAATGCAAACCTGCAGGTGGTGTTGATTGACAAGAACAACTTCCATCAGTTTCCTCCACTTATCTATCAGATTGCCTCGGCAGGTATCGATCCAAGTTCCATCTCCTTCCCGTTCCGCCAGATTTTCCGCAAGCGCAAGAACTTCTACTTCCGCATGGCAGAAGCGAGAGCCGTATTCCCAGACAAGAAGATTCTGCAGACTTCCATCGGTAAGATTGAGTACGATTACCTGGTGTTCGCTGCAGGAACCACCACCAACTTCTATGGCAATACCAACATCGAGAAATGGGCGATTCCGATGAAGACCGTTTCTGAGGCAATGGGATTGCGCAACGCCGTGCTCAGTAACCTGGAACGTGCATTGACCTGTGCCACGGAAGCAGAGCGACAGGAACTGCTGAACGTAGTGATTGTAGGCGGTGGTGCTACAGGTGTGGAGATAGCCGGAGCCCTCTCTGAAATGAAGCGCTACGTGATTCCTTATGATTATCCTGATATGGACTCATCTCTGATGCACATCTATCTCCTGGAAGCGGGCGACAGACTGCTCGCCGGAATGTCACAGGACTCTTCTAAGAAAGCATACGAATTCCTTACCAGCATGGGTGTGGATGTACAGTTTGGCAAAATGGTAACCGACTACAAGGACCACAAGGTTCTGATGAAGGATGGTCAGGAGATTCCTACCCGCACCTTCCTCTGGGTATCAGGTGTAAAGGCACAGCCTATCACGGGTATCGATGGCGACCATCTGGGTCGTGGGTTCCGAATCGTAGTAGATGAATTCAACCGCATCCCTGGCATGGACGGTCTCTTTGCCATCGGCGACCAGTGTATCCAGACCACAGACCCAGCTTATCCTGGCGGTCATCCACAGTTGGCCCAGGTAGCCATTCAGCAGGCAGCACTCCTGGCTAAGAATATCCAGAAGATCGCAGAGGGAGCCGCTGATTCCCAGCTCAAGCCTTTCCGCTACAAGAACCTGGGTTCTATGGCTACCATCGGAAGACACAAGGCTGTGGTAGAGCTTGGCAAGTTCCACAGCCAGGGCTTCTTTGCCTGGGTATTGTGGCTGGTAGTTCACCTCCGCTCTATCCTTGGCGTAAAGAACAAGGTAATGGTAATGCTCAACTGGCTCTGGAAGTACGTGAGCTACAACGATTCTATCCGAATGATTACCTACGCCACCAAACCTAAGGAAGTGCGCGACCGATTGAAGCGTGAACAGACCACTCACCTCGGCACCGACTTGCTGGAGAATGAAGAAGATTAAGAAAATAATAATGAAAAGATAAAAATGACGAAAGTCCAGCTTGGAGCCTTTTTAATAAGAGAGGCATCCGAGTTGGACTTTTTTTTTCATTTTCCTCAGGAGGAACATGATGTGTTTTTCCCTGATACTCTAGGGATATTAATGATGCTCAGGCACAATGGCGAGATACACCAGATCATGATCGGTGAGATTCTCCATATAATGAGCGTGGTTCATCGGGCAGTAATGCACCTGTCCCTGGCGAACCTCCTCCACGGTATCATCATAATGGAAAGTAGCAGTGCCGCTTACCACATAGATAATCTCGCAGTTGCCCTCATGAGTATGAAGACCAGTTGATGCACCCGGACGCAAGGTAGAATACATAATCTTCACCTTGTCATCCACATAGTTACGAGTATCGAGTTTACCCTGTCCACCCTTGAAGCCCTCCAAGTGAGCCTCAGCAATCTTTTCGAAATCTATTACCATCTTTATAATGTTTATTGTTTAATATCTATTGCTTACAGTCTATTGTCTGCTGTTTACTTGGCTTTTATAAATGAAGCCCTGCAGCTTACTTTGCTTTCGCAAAATACTTCCATAGGGGAGCCGCCATCAGGCTTTGCCAGATTTCTCCCTTCTCCAGCATATCCATCACTTCTTCCCTGGAGAAGAGGCGAACCTCGATATCCTCAGCCTGGTCAAGATGTTGAACATCCATGCGCTCCACATCCATAGCCAGATAGCAATGAGTAAGATTGGTATGCGTGCTCGGATTAGCCGAAATCGTCATCCATTTCTGCCATTTTCCGCCTCCGAATCCCGTCTCTTCCATCAGTTCTCGCTTGGCAGCATCCATCGGGTCCTCGCCCTTCTCTATCACTCCGGCACAGAGCTCATTCACCGTCTTCCCTATCGCATAGCGATACTGACGTACGAATACGAACATTCCGTCCTTCGTAATGGCGATGGTATTTACCCAATCAGGATATTCCAGCACGTAATATTCATCAATGATGGCCCCCGTAGGCAATTCCACCTTATCCACTCGTGCCGTGAGCCAAGGCTTCTCTATCAGATACTTCTGCGAGAGCGTCTTCCATTTCATATCTTTATCAGCCATATCTTTTCCTATTTTAAAAAATCAGACTTCTTCTTCATTTAAATTGATGGTGCAAAAGTACAAAAAAAGATTGAAAGGATAAAAATATTTCTATAAAAAAGACAGTTTTTCAATTATTTTTGTTACTTTTGCAGAGATAGAATATCTAAACAGATGATAGACAGAATTGAAAAGTAAAGACATCATGGCAGAACATCTTATTATAAAAGGAGAAACGAAGGAGGAACTTTACGCTACCCTCCTCCCACAGATCAAGTCGCTCATAGAGGGCGAAAACGACATCATCGCCAATATGGCGAATATTTCAGCGTGCATCATGGACACCTTCCACTTCTGGTGGGTGGGCTTCTACCGGGTCATCGATGGAACCCTTGTGCTGGGTCCTTTCCAGGGACCGCTGGCCTGCACCCGCATCAAACGGGGTAAGGGAGTTTGCGGAACGGCTTGGGACAAAGCGGAAACCATCGTGGTAGAAGATGTAGAGAAATTTCCAGGTCACATCGCCTGCAGCAGTGCCTCCCGTTCAGAGATTGTCGTACCCGTTATCCGAAACGGTGAGGTTATCGCCGTACTTGATATTGACAGCGAACACCTCAATACCTTTGATGACATTGACAAGGAATGGCTGGAGAAAGTGGCAGAATTATTTGCCGCCAAAGCGCCATCCCAAGCCTAGCATCAGATTGTTAGGAGTCTTGAAATCCACCAGACTGTAGCCGATGTGCAGCATAGCACGTCGGCTCACATGAATCTTCAGGGCAAGCACCTCATATACTCCCTTGAAGTCGTTGCGATTGCCAAGCAGATAGGTTCCCGCACCAAAGTTGATGCTGAAATAAGGCATGGCAAACTCGCCACGAGCCGAAAGCCCCAGACCAGCCTGGGTACTAAACTTATGATTCACATCCTCGCCCCAAGGATCATTCTCCCTGCTAGCCGAACGGTCGTACACACCATCAAGCGAAGCACCCAAACTCAGCCACGGGTTCAACCGGTACATCGGGTTGACATTGAAGCCCATCACGGCATACTTGCCATCCAGCAGATAGCTCGACACACCATCATGTGCTATACCCTGCTTCCATGCGCCATACAATACCACATCCGTGTAAAGTCCACGCCTATCCGGCAGCTTCTCCCGCTCCACCTTCGGCACAGCCAATGGTTGTCGGTTGATGTAATAAGCCAGTCCCAATCTTATGCCACCCGTATTGAGTCCCATGTTAGGATAAGTGGTGTTGCCATTAGAGAAATGAGTCAGCGAAATACCGGCATTCAGGTCGAGATATTTCGAGAGCATCCACTTCATATACAAATCAACATCAATATATGCCGTAGCCTTTGAGCCAATCACCTTGTTTTCAGGATTGTTCAGTTCGTCATAGGCATTCCATCCGAACGCCATACCCAGGTTCCACTCATAGTTGAGCGACACCCTGCGGGATAGGTTCACAATCGGTGCCCCCTGAAACAGATACACGGATATCGGATTTGCCAGCCACTGGTTAAACTCATGTCTAGCCAAGCCTACACCCTGATACGCCCCCTGATAGATGGAGCCAGGTCTCACCTCCTCCTTATTCATGAAGGCATACTTCAGTGTAAATGTCATGTCGTGATTCATCGTCCGGGCCTCATCATTTCCTCCACGCAAAAACTCGTTGGTATGGAAGATGGTAGATGGCACCGCATCCAGTGCGATGCGGTGTATAGTCTTGCAGCTATCCTCCTGCGAAGAGGCAGGCAACGCCATAGCAGCAAGCATCGATATAACTGATAAACTTTGTTTCATCATTCTTTCCAACACTCCACTATTAATCATTAAGAATGTTTCTCTCTCCAAACCTCCTCTGCCAAATATTTTTCGCTTCGACAATGTAGATCGGCAACACCCTCTTCCATCAATTGTATCGTTTCTGAATTATAAAACATATCCATCGCATCATCTAATGATACGTTATACATCTCACTAATTTCTGATATAATTCTAGCAAACTTTGCCTCAAGTATAGCATGCCAACCTTCATCATGCAAGATTATATTGTTTGTCATAATCTTATACTTTCTTTAAATACTAAACAATTATCTAATAATTTCTGAGAACGAACACATAGTTGATTATTAGGAATTTCGAAGAAGAGTCGACGCAAAGCTTCTTCTTTTGTTATATCTCCAGCAAAAAACAAGTCAACAGTACGAAACACCTTATCATTAGCAATACCACCAAGAACAACGTCATAATTACCAACAACATTTCCTTTTCGGCATGCAACAACAAAATCCAACCATTCCTCATCATATTTTTCAAACTCTTTCAGAGCATATGAAGAGTTCACAAGCTGTTCGTCCAATTCATAAACATTGAGCCAAGCTTCTTTTCCTCTGCGAAGGAAGCGTTGAGCATACTTAATCGCTTGCTCTCGCAAAGTCGTAATATAAAAGCCCTGACCAAAATCCAAGAACTTACGTGAGTGAAAAACATCAGGATGCTCTACCCTCACCATTGAAGCATGATAAACTCTCATGGGGCTAGCACTCCTTTCTCTTTCATGAAATCAACAAGATCCTCCATCAGATACTCCTTGCTAAAAGTATGGAGCACATCATAGCTTGGGATAATATAATCAGTAAGTATACCAGAAGTCTTTAGACGCTGATATACATCACGAGCATTCAATCCCAATCTGCGAGATAAGTTGCCTATGCAATATGTTACAAAATCAATATTATCACTATTCATAACTTCAGCTTTTTTACAAGGCTACTGCCACCCTCCTTACCTTAGCCAATCTAGCCATAAAAGTAGTATCACTTTTTGTAGATTGCAAATTATATCTCATCTGCATTTTCAACAAAGGCTCAGCATTCACTCCAAGTGCAGCCTCAAAGAGCAAAGCTGTTTTTTCCGTCACAGGGCGACGTGCATTCAGAATTTCGTTCAGAGCAGAATAGGCAATACCCATTTCCTCAGCCAACTGTCGCTGAGAAATTCCACGATATTCTATCTCATCCTTCAGAACATCTCCAGGATACGTAGGAAAAGCCGGAGTCATATCGTTTGCCCGCATTTCCTTTATTGTTTTTTTATCGTTGCTCATAACTACATTATTTATAATAGTTTGATGCTGCAAAGATAATATTTAAATTCGATATTCACAAATTTTGTGAAGGAAACTTTGGCTAAACAACAATAATTGTGATTATCTATGTTAAAAATCATAAGATTTGATTACTTCCCGACTTGCAACTCAGCTCTTATTCATGAAATATGTCACAATATCTATTTTGCAAGTCTTTGTTTTCAAGATATTTAGGTTTGGTGACCTTCATCTGATGAACCCCACCAACTTTTCGATTCTACCAAGCATAAACTAGAAGAAACGGTGAAGGCTACTGATAAGCCTCCACCGTTTGTTACTTTATTTCGTTGCTCTAACGAATATATAACATTACCTAGTTTTATAAAGCCCAAAGCAGCTACAACAAGACATTAAATCTCACAGGCTCCTCGCCTGTACGTAATTTGTACGTTTTCATAAAGCATCTTCTGCATCTTATCAACATAAGTTTTTTCTGCGAAAAAAGTCTCATAGTCTCATTTTTGCCCTTAAAATACCAGTTATCTTTCTGATGATTAACAACTTAACGTCAATGACACTTCTTGAAAAATGGGGCAAAAAGTATCATCAATGTATCATGGAAGTATCATCATATTATGGTTGTACAACTAAAAGGTGTATAGTTGTACGACTATAAAGCTACGATTGTACAACTATAGGGTGTATAGTCGTACGACTAAACAGGTTATAACCGTACAACTAAAGGGGTTATAGTTGTACGATAACAAGGGGTTGCCACTAAGCTCGACAGAGGTGCTGACTGCAGTCAGCAGACCTGCTGACTAGGCTCGGCAGAGGTGCTGAGCCTAGTTGCAACAGTTGGGAAGATACTTGCCTGCACCCGAGAAGATACTTACTTCAACCCAAAAGGATGCTTACTTGCACCCCAAAAGATACTTACTTGAACCCCAAAAGATACTTACTTGAACCCCAAAAGCCGTTTACTTCAACTTCCTATCATCATTCCTTCTTTCTCAAACGATAGATCGTAACAGGACCTTCTTTGGTAGCATACATTCTGGCTGCCGGTTCCTCACAGAGATCATTCAATACCTTATTGGCATGATAGCGGGTGACACCGAATTTGCGAATCATATCCTTCACCGTGATATATCCCTGCTGCTGGCAAATCTCCACAATGTCGGCAAACTCCTGATCCACCTCCTTCGGAGCAAATTTCACATTCCAATACTGGCGGCTGCAACCGTTAGAACGACGTTTCAATCTTTCCAGGAATTCCTTCGTGGGCTGAATTTCCAAACCGCAGACAGCTACTTCGTTGGCAGGAATCAGGTCGCCCTCATGATAGGTCTTCTTCCATTCATTTCCCTCCTTATCCTTATGCTTCACCACGCCCAGTTTAGGCTTGACGATAAACATATCACCTACCCTCACCTCGTTGCCGTCAGCCAAGGCATAAAGCGTTTCATCCTCCAGCGTTTCCAATGCAGAGATAAAGGAGGAAACATTCATCGCACAATGATCGCGAACACGTTTCTCCATCTTCTCCTGGTCAACGATATCCCGCTTCACAAACATCGGATGTATCTGACACTTACCGCTTTCGTCCTTGAAGGGCGTGCGATGCTCCAAATAATTGATTGAACCTGTTGCTCTTGCCATATTCTTAGTTTTTTGATTCTTTAAAAGATTATGCGCAAAAATACTGATTATTAGCGAGATATGCAATTATTTTGTGTTAACTTTGCTAAAAGAGTGATATTATCAAATAGCAGAATATACAATGAAGAACTTTAATTATTAGATACTCAGTAATACGCTTTTTTATGAGTTACGAAGATTCTCAATGATTTTCAAAGGTAGCAGAGTTGCCTTAGCAACCTGTTCTGCAGAAAGTCCCATAGCCAGCAAACGTTGGGCTGTTTCTGTATTAGCTTCTATTTTACCTTCTCTTTTCGCAGTATCAATGGAATTCTTGATGTCACGATATGCCATCTTACTTGCTTCATACTCCCTCATTTCCTGCGGGGTAAACTTGGCGATCTCGGCTTCCTCAAAGAGACGGTCGAAAATCTTATCGCACAGCTCTTTCGGACGCTGGGTAAGCTTATAGAGGTTCTTCAGCGCATAAAGCCATTTGTCATATAGCGTTTCCAATTCTTCCAGGGTCTTGTCGAACTTGGCAATCTCTACATAGATAAACTCCAGCTTATCATAGAATACCTTGTGGGTAGCTGTATCGCACAACTGTACATGATGGCGAATTTTCTCCTTATCGAAGGCATCCTCGTTCATGTTGAAGTTGAGCAGGGCAACAGTATAGACATGATTGAGCTTGAAATCCCAGTCACTACCCTTGGGAGCCTGTTCACGAATAGGGAAAGTCGAGTAGAAGAGTGAGCGGTCCTTGAAATATGTTTGATAGGCATTCTGCATTTCTACGATGAATTTCTCGCCGTTTTCTCCTTCACAATACACGTCGAAGATGGCCTTTCGGTCGGTATAGACATCTCCCACGTGCTCAGGATTCAGATACGACACATCCTTCACAACCTGTCTGCCATTAAACAGGCTGTTGAGGAAGCAAATGAGCAAATCCTTGTTCATTGCCGTTCCAAAAATTCGCTTGAAGCCGAAATCGGTCAGCAGGCTGATGTATCTTTCCTCAATCTGTTTCATAAAATTGTCTCCTTATCATTTATCACTTGTTTGTTCCGAGATATTCGGTTTTCTTCTAAGTCTGCTGCAAAGATAAGGTTTTTATTCTTATTGAGCAAGAAAATCGTGGGTTTTTTTCTTGAATTCAGCACTTCTGCTCCTCATACAGATATCAGGCTACTTCCAGAAAATCGGGAGAGCGGGATATCTTGACCACCACTGCGTGATGACGCACAAACTGCATACAGATGCGAGCAACGCTCTCCATATTCATGTAAATAATATTCAAAGAAGAGAGAATCAGGCGGAAACGCCCGAAAAATGGGGAAAAAAGAGATGGAGAATTTTCCCTTAAGGGTTTTTATTTTTTTCCTTAAGGGAAAATATATTTTTCCTTAAGGAAAAAGAAAGTTTCTCTTAAGAGATTTTTCCACCAAATTTAACTTGTAAAGTTATTTATTACTAACAATGCTATCCCCCCCCACTCCATAAACTCATCTCTCGCAGCATATCCCTTGGAACGGCTGTGAGGACAGTAGAGGTGCAAAAACAAATCCCTGCCATAGGAAGCCTTTCCTACAGCAGGGATTTTTCTATTATAAGGTGTAGTGCCTAATTAAACATAAAACACTACACACTAAACATTATTTATACTCTCCCCAAGCCTTGATGTCGATATCCTCCAGCTTGGTGGTACAGAATGCATAGATGAATGCACTTGCCAGACGGCTGTTGGTAATCAATGGCACGTTCAGGTCGATGGCGGCACGACGAATCTTGTAACCATTGCTCAACTCGCTGCTGGTCAAGTTCTTTGGAATATTCACTACCATATCAATCTCGTGGTTGTGGAGCATCTCCAAAGCCTTAGGCGCACCGCCTTCTGCCTCCTCTGATGGCCAGAGTACACGGGTGTTCTCAATGCCGTTCTCGGTGAGGAACTTGCTACTACCACCAGTTGCATACAGCTTGTAACCATGCTTAACCAGCATCTGGGCTGCATCGAGCAAATCTACCTTCTGCTTGGCAGAACCAGTAGAAAGCAGGATGTTCTTGGCTGGAATGCGATGACCCACAGAAAGCATACTCTTCAGAAGTGCGGTAGATGTATCGTCGCCCAAGCAACCTACCTCACCGGTAGAACTCATATCCACACCCAATACTGGGTCTGCCTTCTGCAAACGGTTGAAGCTGAACTGAGATGCCTTGATACCAACATAGTCGAGATCGAAGAGGTTCTTGTGTGGCTTCTCTACTGGCAAACCGAGCATCACACGGGTAGCCAACTCGATGAGGTTGATCTTCAATACCTTGCTTACGAATGGGAACGAACGGCTGGCACGCAAGTTACACTCGATAACGAGAATATCATTGTCACGAGCCATGAACTGGATGTTGAACGGACCGTTGATGTGCAACTCCTTGGCAATCTGACGACCTACTCGCTTCACACGACGAACTGTCTCAACATACAACTTCTGAGGAGGGAACTGAATGGTTGCATCGCCTGAGTGAACACCGGCAAACTCGATGTGCTCGGAAATCGCATAGGCTATCACCTCACCATTCTTTGCCACTGCATCCATCTCAATCTCCTTGGCATGTTCGATAAACTTACTTACTACCACTGGGTGATCCTCACTCACGTTGGCTGCCAACTGCAGGAATCGCTTCAGCTCTTCCTCATTAGAACATACGTTCATCGCAGCACCAGAAAGCACGTAGCTAGGACGAACCAATACTGGGAAGCCTACACGCTCGATGAAGTTGTCGATATCCTCCATAGAGGTCAGGGCGCTCCACTCTGGCTGGTTGATGCCGTTGTTGGTCAACATCTGAGAGAACTTGGCACGGTCCTCAGCATTATCGATGTCCTTGGCAGCAGTACCCAGAATTGGCACGTTCTGTGCATCCAGGTGCATAGCCAGGTTGTTTGGAATCTGACCACCGGTAGATACAATGACGCCATGAGGCTGCTCCATCTCGATGATATCCATCACACGCTCAAAGGTCAACTCGTCGAAGTAGAGACGGTCGCACATATCGTAGTCGGTAGATACGGTCTCTGGGTTGTAGTTGATCATCACTGAGCGCCAACCTTCCTTGCGGATGGTGTTCAATGCCTGAACGCCACACCAGTCGAACTCTACGGAAGAACCGATGCGGTAAGCACCAGAACCGAGTACGATGATAGAACGATGATCGTTCTCGAAGGTGATGTCGCTCTTTACACCTGCGTATGTAACATAGAGGTAGTTGGTCTGCGCAGGATACTCTGCAGCCAGGGTATCAATCTGCTTCACTACAAGAAGACATGTCGATTTTACTTATAAAATGGTATAAATCATCACCCAAAGTTGTTCTTTGATATAAATGAGCCTTTCTAAACGTACTGCTAGATAGACATTCTTTGTATTTTTGCAAAAAAGCTTCAACTTCTTCTTGGTCTGACATCTCTATTAAACCAAGCGAAGTCAGATAGTAGAAGTGGTTCATAACCTCTTTCTTCGAAACATCGCTATTATATTCATCGTTGTACTTACTATAAATCCTTTCAATGGCATTTTTACCATCAAAAGTGTTTTTTAAAGACTTTAAAATATAGAAATCTAATCCGTCAATTTTTTCCATTAATTCTAAGAACATACGCTTGCATCTATTCTCAGCATTATCAATGTGGCAACATGCTGTTAAATATTTAGCATACATAATTCTTTTATTTTCATCGATTTCATCTTTTGAATAATCTACAGTTCGTAACAAGTCCCAGATAAATTCTTGACTATTTATATATTCCATGTTGCGAACTCTATTATCAAGTTCATCTATCATTGCAAATGCTTTTTTTAGCACATCTTCTATCAATAGATTCAGCTTGTGATTTTGAAAATCAGATAACAGACTTACTATTGGGGCTGTAAATGGACAACAGCTGCCAATAGCCTTTAATATATTACAAACCTTGTCAGGCAGACTCATCTTGCCAATTTCATTTATTCTATTTTCTTCCATATTGAATTATAATTTTACAATAACTCTTGCTACTTCAACATTACAAATTAATCAATAACTGTCACCAAGTATAATAAACAACATAGAGACAGCCCAAGACAAGCATTGCTACAAGAGTTACACACCCACTTTTGGGCTTTTGGGGCTTCCCTTTGTCATCAAGATAGGTTGTAGCATCATCTCCAAAGGTATATCGGCGAGTATCAAATGACCAACTTAACATTACCTTAATATCACAAAGTTCTAACTCTTCTTTCTTTTCCACGAATTTCTTGTAATCAGAAATAGCATCTTGGGCAAGTCGAGTTCTAGTATCTTCAAATAATTTACGGGCATAGTCCTTTTCCCCTTCAAAGAACTTAATCAAAACAGCCTTCCCTTTAATATCAATACAAGAAGTCTTGCTGTCAATATGCGGAACAAGCAAAAATATACAATATACACGCTGTCCTTCTGCGAATTCCTTGATTTCATCATCAAAGTCAAAACTATTAGGACAACCAACAAGGGTATTGTCTTCTCGATAAATGCCATATTGATTAAGGCTTTCCAAATGCACTACATCCACATATCCACTGAATACTCCTGCTTGCCACTTCTTTCTATCAAAGTACCAATCAGCATCCTCTATTCTTACAGTGAGTGTATCATAAGTTTTCTTTCCTGTTTTATCGCTTTGTGGAAATTTGTAAAATTCATCATATCTGAATATGACATTACTATCTTTATCTTCATTATTATAATCTTTATCATCAACTTTTGGCTGTGACACATTGAGTGTTGGCAACTCTTTTTCAAAATGAGTAATTTCAATAAAAGCGTCATTACTAACATCTTCAGTGATGCTATTAATCATTTCTGTTGCATATTCTACATCATCCTCAAAAAATTTAAGGATTGTTGCATAAGCCTGATTACGAACCTTACCATCCTTAGAAATGAATGGTGTAATTGCAATTACACAGTCCAACTCTTTTCCTTTGCTAAACTTATTAACGTAATCTTGCAACTCTTTTTGAACAAATCCCAAAAGTTGCCCATCAGTCTTATAGAAACCAATAGCATTAATATCATATGGATTGTTTGGTTCAGTTTTGATACATCCTGTAAAAACTCCCCAAAAGTTTGCTTCAGGTTTTGTGTGAAAATTTATGCCAGACACCTTTATTCTTAAGGTGTCTTTCTCTATACTTCCCTGTTTTTCACCAACAGGAAGCCAATGTTTTGTTATATCAAAATTTATATCATTCATATCTATCTTATTTTTTGTTCTTTATATTCAACCATATCATTTCTACCATCCAGCCATTTACGTTTGCCACTCGGTATGCAGATGGACATCCTTTTTTAAAGGCACCACGAGAGTCATATTTATGGGATTCTATGAATACATTCTCACGAGTCCACTTGAGGTTATAATTTTGCGGACGCTTCAGCCATTTCATTTCATCTATCCAGCCATTATCTATAGCTGACCTATAAGCACTCGGAGTACCCCATCTAAATTCACTTCGTGAAGAATATTTATGTGATTCAGCTATTACAGTCTGCTTGTTTTGCCAAAATCCCTGTGGCTTGGCATCAGAAGCAGCCCACTCCATTTCGTTTATCCAATTGTTTTTTGTCGCTAAAGAATAAGCAGTTGGTGCACCTCTTTTAAACTCCATTTTGGTTGAGTATTTGCCACCTTCTTCGAATACACGTTCTTTTGTCCAATAACCATGTTCTTTCACCTTAGTTTTTATCCAAGGCATTTTCTCCCATAGATTATTTTTGGCTGCATAGTCATAAGCAGCATGGCAACCTTTGAAAAAGTCTGTTCTCGTTGAATACTTTTTAGACTCTTCTATTACATGTTCTTCATTTTGCCAATAACCTTGTGGAACTTGGTCACGGAGCAACCATGTCATTTCATCTTCCCATTTATGCTTTCTTGCAGAAAAATGAGCTGCTGGTGACTTCAAAAAGAATTCATTCCATGATTTATAGTTCTTTGACTCTTCAAACACATGTTCTTTTACACTCCACCATCGTGGAGGCATACGTTTACTGTAAAACCATGGAAATGTTTCATTGTTCATCATCTTATATTTTAGAGCTGCATCATACGCTCCAGCAGATTTTGTAAAAAATTCCGTTGGAGTTTTATATTTTTCAGCTTCACGCAATACTGCTTTCTTTGTCCATTTCTTTATTAAACTTCCAACAGATCCAACATTTTCACCTGTCAGATTGATATTATTAATCAATGTGTAATGCAAAACATCACGATAATATAAAGATTGAACACGTTCTTCTCTTTGTCTCTCGACTATTGTTAGCCCGTCTAATAAGATTTTATATGCTGGAATTTTCAAACTCTTACCATAAAAATACTTATAGACAGGATCATTTTTCTGATTTTTATGTTCCCAATCTCGCCTCTTCATATCATTCGTTGCACCAACATAAGCATATTTATTTACTTCGTCTATATATACATAAATAATATGAATCGGACCTCGTGGATCCCCTTTTGAGACTTTTGTTTCAAATTCCATTTCTCCGAGCCAATGATGTAATAGTGCAGATTTATATGCAGACGGAGCCTTATGACGAAACTCACTTTTATATTTGTATTTTCGGGCTTCCTTTAAAACTTTCTCTTTATCCTCCCAATACCCTTTTGGAGAATTTCTCGTTTTTTTCAACCATGTCATTTCATTAAGCCATCCATTATTTTTAGCTGTAATATAAGCAAGATAACATCCTTCACAAAAATCACTCCTATTGTTGTATTTCTTAGATTCCTCAAATACGTTATTTTTCTCTTTCCAATAGCCAACAGGTTTTCTGTTTGTTTTTGCCAACCAGTCCATTTCATCAAGCCATTCGTTGAGTTTTGCCGAATCAAAAGCTCGACTATTCTTTCTTTGAAATTCTGTAACCGACTTATAATTTTTAGATTCATTTATTACATTCTCTTTTATCTTCCAATATCCAGAAGGCTTACGCTTGCTAGGAGCTAACCAATCCATTTCAGTTAGCCAATTATTATTTTTTGCAATAGTGTATGCAGTCACGGCATTATTCATAAATTCCGTAACTATAAAATACTTTCTTGACTCTTCGAAAACCGCCTCTTTAGTCCATTTGATAGGTTTGGCTGTCGGACGCACCAACCATATCATTTCGTCCAACCATCCGTTCATATACGCAATACGGAATGCACCAGATTTCTTTTTTTTGAACTCAGATCTTGAAGAATATTTCTTGCTTTCTTCAAAAACGGTTTCTTTTGTCCACTTTTTATGCATAACCTTTATTTTTGTGTTATTTAAAAATTCTGTGCAAAGATACAGAAAAATCTATTATACAACAAATAATTTCCCTATTATCATTATATATTTAACCTTTTTTGTATGCGTTGCATAATTTATATGGATTTTATTGGCAGGTTGTTATTATTACACTCACAATTCGACATAATTTCTTTGCAGTTTTATCAAATGGCAAATAGCTAAGCATCAATATTATAAACTTCTAAGTTTATAAACTAACAAATCGAAAAACTTCAAGGGGGATTATGCACGCTATTATAAAAAGATGAACATAAAAGTAAAGTTTAACATAATATTCTTGCAAAAATCAACTTTTATGTTTATCTTTGCAGCAAAAATATAAGTTATATGGAAAAGAACTTATTAATAGAGCTATTGGAAACTGGAGAAAAAGTCAGCCTTTATTCTCCAAGATTCGAGGGTGAGGAATATACCGAATTTGAGAAATTCCTTCTCACCTATAAGGACCAATATGCCCAAGATGTACAAATCCTCATTAGAAGGATTGATATTATCAAAGAAAATGGTGCAGAAGATAGATTCTTCAGATATGAAGGAAGCAAACGTGACAGGGTGATGGCACTACCCTCTCATCTTGATACATCTAATTTAAGATTGTATTGCCTTAATATCAGTCATAAGATTTTAATCTTAGGAAATGGTGGTATAAAGAAAACGCAAACATATCAAGAAGATGTAAATCTGCATAGAGCCGTACGAAACTTACAAAAGATAGACATCATTATAAAGAAACTTGAGAATAAAAGAATTATAACAATCAATGGTACAAATTTACATGGACCACTTGAATTGACTATAGATATCGACTATAACAAGGAGGATTTAATATGAAAACAAATAAACTGATGGATGAAATCCGCAAGTCAACTCCTGCGGACACAAACAAACAAGTCGACTTATGCGTTGCTATTGCCAACAGAGTCTTTGAACTATTACAGGAACGAAATATGAAACAGCGTGATTTCGCAAAGGCACTTGGCAAGACAGAAACAGAAGTGAGTCGTTGGTTGAGTGGAACACATAATCTCACATTAGCTACAATCGCAAAGATGGCAACGGTTCTTGGTGATGACATCATTACCACAACACAGAGCCATCGTCCATACAAACTTCCCAATACGCAAAATGTAGCTATGATGGTAGCTGAGGATATGTGCAAAAAATAGTTATACAAATAATAAAAAATCCCTGCCATAGGAAGCCTTTCCTACAGCAGGGATTTTTCTATTGGAAATCATCAAGAATGACTTAACTGTCAATTCTTAACTACTAACTATCAATTCTTAACTATTAACTATCAACTATTTATACTCTCCCCAAGCCTTGATGTCGATATCCTCGAGCTTAGTGGTGCAGAATGCATAGATGAATGCACTCGCCAGACGGCTGTTGGTAATCAATGGCACGTTCAGGTCGATGGCTGCACGACGAATCTTGTAACCATTGCTCAACTCGCTGCTGGTCAAGTTCTTCGGAATATTCACTACCATATCAATCTCGTGGTTATGGAGCATCTCCAAAGCCTTAGGTGCACCGCCTTCTGCCTCCTCTGATGGCCAGAGCACACGGGTGTTCTCAATGCCGTTCTCGGTGAGGAACTTGCTACTACCACCGGTTGCATACAGCTTGTAACCATGCTTAACCAGCATCTGGGCAGCATCGAGCAAATCTACCTTCTGCTTGGCAGAACCTGTAGAAAGCAGGATGTTCTTGGCTGGAATGCGATGACCCACAGAAAGCATACTCTTCAGAAGTGCGGTAGATGTATCGTCGCCCAAGCAACCTACCTCACCGGTAGAACTCATATCCACACCCAATACTGGGTCTGCCTTCTGCAAACGGTTGAAGCTGAACTGAGATGCCTTGATACCAACATAGTCGAGATCGAAGAGGTTCTTGTGTGGCTTCTCTACTGGCAAACCGAGCATCACACGGGTAGCCAACTCGATGAGGTTGATCTTCAATACCTTGCTTACGAATGGGAACGAACGGCTGGCACGCAAGTTACACTCGATAACGAGAATATCATTGTCACGAGCCATGAACTGGATGTTGAACGGACCGTTGATGTGCAACTCCTTGGCAATCTGACGACCTACTCGCTTCACACGACGAACTGTCTCAACATACAACTTCTGAGGAGGGAACTGAATGGTTGCATCGCCTGAGTGAACACCGGCAAACTCGATGTGCTCGGAAATCGCATAGGCTATCACCTCACCATTCTTTGCCACTGCATCCATCTCAATCTCCTTGGCATGTTCGATAAACTTACTTACTACCACTGGGTGATCCTCACTCACGTTGGCTGCCAACTGCAGGAATCGCTTCAGCTCTTCCTCATTAGAACATACGTTCATCGCAGCACCAGAAAGCACGTAGCTAGGACGAACCAATACTGGGAAGCCTACACGCTCGATGAAGTTGTCGATATCCTCCATAGAGGTCAGGGCGCTCCACTCTGGCTGGTTGATGCCGTTGTTGGTCAACATCTGAGAGAACTTGGCACGGTCCTCAGCATTATCGATGTCCTTGGCAGCAGTACCCAGAATTGGCACGTTCTGTGCATCCAGGTGCATAGCCAGGTTGTTTGGAATCTGACCACCGGTAGATACAATGACGCCATGAGGCTGCTCCATCTCGATGATATCCATCACACGCTCAAAGGTCAACTCGTCGAAGTAGAGACGGTCGCACATATCGTAGTCGGTAGATACGGTCTCTGGGTTGTAGTTGATCATCACTGAGCGCCAGCCTTCCTTGCGGATGGTGTTCAATGCCTGAACACCACACCAGTCGAACTCTACAGAAGAACCGATGCGGTAAGCACCCGAACCGAGTACGATGATAGAACGGTGGTCGTTCTCGAAGGTGATGTCGCTCTTCACGCCAGCGTAAGTTACATAGAGGTAGTTGGTCTGAGCAGGATACTCTGCTGCCAGGGTATCAATCTGCTTCACTACAGGCAGGATGCCATAGCTCTTGCGCTTGTTGCGAACCAGGAGGGCTGCCTTGTGCATGTTGCCCAACTCCTGCTCCAAGCCAACGGCACGGGCTACCTGGAAGTCGGTGAAACCATAAACCTTAGCGGTGCGGAGCAAATCCTGGTCAAGAGTATTGATGTTGCACTTCTTCATCTCCTCGTCGATGTCGATGATGTGCTTCAACTTCTCGAGGAACCACTTGTCAATCTTGGTCAAGTCGTGAATCTGATCTACGGTATAGCCCTTGTGCATTGCCTTTGAAATTACGAATACACGCTTATCTGTTGGCTCGCGCAAAGCTGCATCGATATCATCGATTTCAAGCTCCTTGTTCTCTACGAAACCGTGCATGCCCTGACCAATCATACGAAGACCCTTCTGGATAGCCTCCTCGAAGTTGCGGCCGATGGCCATTACCTCACCTACTGACTTCATAGATGAACCCAACTCCTTATCTACGCCACGGAACTTAGACAAGTCCCAACGAGGAATCTTACAAACCACGTAGTCCAATGCTGGCTCAAAGAAAGCTGATGTAGTCTTGGTTACAGAGTTCTTCAACTCGAACAGACCGTAACCCATACCGAGCTTGGCTGCAACGAAGGCAAGAGGATAACCGGTAGCCTTAGAAGCCAAGGCAGATGAACGGCTCAAGCGGGCATTCACCTCGATAACGCGATAGTCCTCGCTCTTAGGGTCAAAAGCATACTGCACGTTACACTCACCCACGATTCCGATGTGACGGATAATCTTGATGGCGAGGGCACGGAGCTTATGATACTCTGCATTGCTCAGGGTCTGAGATGGAGCGATGACGATACTCTCACCGGTATGGATGCCCAGTGGGTCGAAGTTCTCCATGTTACAAACTGTAATACAGTTGTCGTAACGGTCGCGAACCACCTCATACTCAATCTCCTTCCAGCCCTTCAAGCTCTTCTCTACCAATACCTGTGGAGAGAAAGAGAAGGCCTTCTCAGCGAGCTTGTTCAGCTCCTCCTCGTTGTCTGCGAAACCAGAACCGAGTCCACCCAAGGCGTAAGCAGCACGGATGATGACAGGATAGCCGAGCTCGGCAGCAGCCTTGCGGGCCTGCTCGATGTTCTCGCAAGCCTCACTCTTGATGGTCTTCACGTTGATTTCATCCAGCTTCTCTACGAAGAGCTCACGGTCCTCAGTATCCATGATAGCCTGAACAGGAGTACCCAATACCTTGACATTATATTTCTCCAGGATGCCCTGGCGATAGAGTTCCACACCACAGTTGAGGGCAGTCTGACCACCGAAGCTGAGGAGGATTCCGTCTGGCTTTTCCTTCTGGATGACACGCTCTACGAAGTATGGCTGCACTGGCAGGAAGTAAATCTGGTCGGCAACACCTTCTGATGTCTGTACGGTTGCGATATTCGGGTTGATGAGCACAGTCTCGATACCTTCCTCGCGCAATGCCTTCAGGGCCTGCGAACCTGAGTAGTCGAACTCACCTGCTTCACCGATCTTCAAGGCTCCAGAACCTAAGAGGAGCACCTTCTTTATATTTTCGTCTTTCATCTTTTTTCCTAATTATTTAAGTGTTTCTACAAACTTATCAAACATGAACTCAGTATCCACAGGGCCTGAGCAAGCCTCTGGGTGGAACTGGCTTGAGAACCAAGGGTTCACCTTGTGGCGGATACCCTCGTTAGAGCCATCATTCATATTTACAAAGAGTTCCTCCCAGTCGTTGCCCAATGTCTTGGCATCAACGGCATAACCGTGGTTCTGAGAGGTGATGTAGCAATTGTTGGTTCCTACCATGCGCACTGGCTGGTTGTGTGAACGGTGACCATACTTCAACTTGTAGATGGTAGCACCGGCTGCCTTGGAAAGCAACTGGTTACCCATACAGATACCGCAGATAGGCTTGCGGCTCTGGCTGATCTGCTTGCGAATAATGTTTACTGCATCCTCACACATGTCTGGGTCGCCAGGACCATTGGCCAGGAACAGTCCGTCGAAATCCATATCGGTGTAATCGTAATTCCAAGGCACACGAATCACCTCTACGCCTCTGTTGATGAGGCAACGGATGATGTTTGCCTTCACACCGCAGTCAACGAGTACCACCTTCTTGCCGGCACCCTCGTTGTAACGGATAATCTCCTTGCAGCTCACCTGGTCAACGAAGTTTACACCCTCATAGTTAGCTTCAGGGATGTTGTCTGGTTCATCATCAAAGAGAATCTTACCCATCATCACACCATGCTCACGAAGCACCTTAGTCAACTCACGGGTATCGATGCCTGTGATTCCTGGCACCTTTTCGCGCTTCAACCAGTCGGCAAGACTCTCCACTGCATTCCAGTGGCTATACTGCTCGCTGTAATCATTCACGATGATGGCAGAAGCATAAATCTTGTCACTCTCCATGAAGGTTGGCAAACCGTTCTCCTCGAAAGTAAATGGTGGCACACCATAGTTGCCCACGAGAGGGAATGTAAGTGTCATCAACTGACCGGCGTAAGAAGGGTCGGTCAAACTCTCTGGATATCCCATCATGGCTGTGTTGAACACAACCTCGCCCGCTACAGGGGCATCATATCCAAAAGATTTGCCATGGAACTTGGTTCCATCGCTCAAAACTAAGGTTACTTTTTTCATATCTGACATTTGATTCTTTTATTTCATACTTATAAGAGCAAATGAATTCTTCACTCTTCGTTCTTCACTCTTCACTTATTTATGATAAACATTTTCGATATAGTTCACAAACGACTGGTTGCAGAGTTTCGTGCCGCCTGGGGTTGGATAATGACCGGTAAAATACCAGTCGCCCTTGTGGTTTGGAATCGCCTCGCGCAAGCCCTCGATGCTCTGGAACACGAGCTGGATAGGAGTGGTCATGCCTTCCGGACGGAGCATCTCTACTATCTTCTCGTTGATTTCCTCGATGGTGAACGGCTCGTAGATGGCGCGTACCGGGTTCACCTGCTCCTCCTTCGGCTTGGCAAGTTCTGCCTTGCATGCCTCGTAGGTCTGCTCGATGAGGTCCTCCATCTTGCGCTCTTTCAAAAGCTGGATTGCCGCACGGAACACGCAGAACTCTTCCAGTCTTGCCATATCGATGCCGTAATAATCCGGATAACGGATCTGAGGGGCACTGGATACGACTACAATCTTCTTAGGATGCAGACGGTCGAGGATGCGGAGGATGCTCTCCTTCAGGGTTGTACCGCGCACGATACTGTCGTCGATGATAACGAGATTATCCACATTCGGCTCGATGCTTCCGTAGGTTACATCATACACGTGGCTCGCCAGGTCGTTGCGGCTGTTGCCCTCGGTGATGAAGGTACGGAGCTTGATATCCTTCCATGCTATCTTCTCTGAGCGGACGAAGTCACCGAGAATATCGTATAATTCTTCCTTAGATGGAATATGGTCGAGGTTGGCAATCTGCTCAATCTTGCTTTCGTTGAGATACTTCTTGAAACCGCTCAACATACCATAGTATGCCACCTCGGCTGTGTTCGGGATATAGCTGAACACGGTGTGATCTACATCGTAATCCACTGCCTTCAGGATAGGCTGGGTCAACTGCTCGCCCAACTGCTTACGCTCCTGGTAGATATCCTTGTCGGAACCACGGCTGAAGTAGATGCGCTCGAATGAGCAGGCTGAATCGCCCTTCTGCTCCATTATGCGCTCGATGCTGCACTCGCCGTTCTTCTTCACGAGAAGCGCCGTGCCCGGCATCAGCTCCTGCACATCCTCTGCCTCCAGGTCGAAGGTGGTCTGAAGTACAGGGCGCTCGCTGGCTACTACCACGATTTCATCGTTCTTGTAGTAGAATGCAGGACGGATGCCCCAAGGGTCGCGCATGGAGAACATCTCGCCCGAACCGGTGATTCCGCAGACCACATAACCGCCGTCGAAGTCCTTCATCGTGGTCTTAAGCACATTGCTCATCTTCACGTGGTCCTCGATGTAGTTGGTGATGTCGGTGTTCTGCATCTCCATCGCCTTTGCTGCCACGAAGTTGCGTTCCACCTCTCTGTCAAGTCGGTGGCCCATCAGTTCAAGCATGATGTAGGTGTCGCTGTAGATGCGTGGACTCTGGCCCTGCTTAGTCAGTTCCTCGAAGATTTCATCTACGTTGGTCATGTTGAAGTTGCCGCAAAGACAGAGGTTCTTCGCCTTCCAGTTGTTGCGGCGCAGGAATGGGTGCACATACTGGATGCCACTCTTTCCGGTGGTACTGTAGCGCAGGTGTCCCATGTAGAGTTCGCCTGCGAAAGGCAGTTCCTCTTGGGCAAACTTTGCATCAGCAAGCTGCTCGGGAGTCAAGTTCTTGAAGTTGGCGTTTGCCTTGCCGAAGATTTCGGTCACGGCGTTCTTACCCTCCGCACGCTCACGAAACATATACTCATGTCCTGGCTTTCCGCCCAGTTTGACACAAGCCATACCAGCACCCTCCTGTCCACGGTTGTGCTGCTTCTCCATCATCAGATAGAGTTTGTTGAGTGCGTACATCCAAGTACCGTACTTCTGCTGGTAATACTCCAGTGGCTTGAGCAATCTGATCATTGCCACGCCACACTCATGTTTCAATGGTTCCATACTCTTTATATTATCCTTTTTTAGTTAAATCTGAATATACCTATCCGAGGGACACCCCTCCAAAAAAAGGGAAACGTCAAGAAACGACGATTCCCTTTATCATTCTTATTCTACAGTAACCGACTTGGCCAAGTTTCTTGGTTGGTCAACATTCTTACCCTTACATACAGCTACATGGTAAGCCAGCAACTGCAAAGGAATAGTAGCCAATAATGGCTCCAGACACTCCAGGGTCTCAGGGAGTTCAATCACTTCGTCGGCAATCTTGGAAATGGTTTCATCACCCTTGCTGACAATAGCAATGACACGACCCTGACGGGCCTTGATCTCCTGAATATTAGACAAGACCTTCTCGTACATGAAGTTATGGGTAGCAATGACTACTACAGGCATATCGCTGTCAATCAATGCAATAGGACCATGCTTCATCTCCGCAGCAGGATAACCCTCAGCGTGGATGTAGCTAATCTCCTTCAACTTCAAGGCACCTTCCAGGGCTACAGGATACTGGAATCCGCGGCCCAGATAGATGAAATTGCGAGCGTATGTAAACGTACGGCTCAAGTCAGCTATCTTATTGTTGAGTTTCAGCACCTCCTTCATCTTGGCAGGAATGTTCCAAAGCTGTTCTGTAATCTTCTGATAATCGTTTTCGCTGATGGTACCCTTCTCCTTACCGATGGCAAGTGCCAGGAGGATAAGGACGGTAACCTGACCGGTGAATGCCTTGGTAGAAGCAACACCAATCTCCGGACCTACGTGAATATAGGTACCCGTATCTGTCTCTCGTGCGATGGAAGAACCGATGGAGTTACAGATACCATAGATAAATGCACCGCTCTCCTTGGCAAGCTTGATGGCAGCCAGGGTATCAGCGGTTTCACCACTCTGGGAAATGGCGATGACCACATCATCCTTCGTTACCACTGGGTTGCGGTAACGGAACTCTGATGCATATTCCACTTCCACTGGGATGCGACAGTAATTCTCAATCATCTGCTTGCCGATGAGTCCGGCGTGCCATGATGTTCCACAAGCCACGATGATGATTCGCTTGGCATTGAGGAGCTGCTGGCGATGGTCGGTGATAGAGCTGAGCACTACGCCCATCTCTGTCTCCGTCTTGCAGGTTGTATCGTCGCCGTCGGTCATCACACGAGTTTCCACGGTGCGGCTCACCACACGGCCACGCATACAGTTGCGCAGGCACTCAGGCTGCTCGAAAATTTCCTTCAGCATGAAGTGAGGGAAACCGCCCTTCTCAATCTGACCGAGATCGATATCCACGGTCTGAACCTCAGGGTTGAGCTTTACGTTCTGGATATTCACCACCTGCAATTCCTGTCCGAGACGCATCACGGCGATGTTGCCATCCTCCAGGTAAACCACCTTGTCGGTATATTCGATGATAGGGCTGGCATCCGAACCGAGATAGAACTCTCCGTCCTCGCCAATACCCACTACCAGCGGGCTCTGCTTGCGAGCAGCGATAATCTGGTCAGGGTGACGCTTGTCGAGAATAGCTATGGCGTAAGCGCCAATCACCTGACGGAGCGCAACCTGAACGGCGGTCAACAAATCAAGTTCCTTCTTTATCTGGATGTATTCAATGAGCTGTACGAGCACCTCAGTATCGGTCTCGCTCTTGAACTCCACACCCTTTGCCATCAGGTTCTTCTTGATATCGGCATAGTTCTCGATAATACCATTATGAATCATGGCAAGGTTCTTGCTTGAAGAATAATGAGGATGAGCATTCACAGCTGAAGGCTCTCCATGGGTGGCCCAACGTGTATGAGCAATACCTACATGCCCTGAAATATCCTTGTCAGCGCAGAACGCTTCCAAATCTGCCACCTTACCCTTTGCCTTATATACATTCAAAGAGCCGTCATTGCCAATAAGGGCAACTCCCGCAGAATCGTATCCGCGGTACTCCAAACGCTTCAAGCCCTTGATGAGAGCTGGATAAGCGTCACCCTTACCTAAATATCCTACTATGCCACACATACTTATATATATTTATGTTGTATTTTCGTTTGTTAATCCTGACCTTTTATCCTTTGCTGTTATCGCAAGATGTTGACAACCAATGATGCGATGGAGGTCAAGATACTTACAGCAGAGAACCACAATGTTGTAGAAGAACCAATAGCAGAGTTCTGTGCCTTTACCTTATTTGGTTCTACATAGATAATGTCGTTCTGCTGAAGATAATAATATGGAGAATTGATGATGTTAGCATCATTCATGTTCAAGCGATAGGTATGCTTCTCTCCCTCTGCGTCCTGACGGATGAGAAGCACGTTATCACGCTTACCATAAATGGTAAGGTCGCCACACTGTGCTAAAGCTTCAAGCACGCTCATTTTTTCCTGAGGAGCATAGATGACACCAGGCTTGGTAACTTCACCCAATACAGACACATGATAGCTACCCATTCGAACAGTAACGATAGGATTCTCCTGCTCAGCCAAGTAAGGCTTTACCTTACTCTTGATGAGGTTTTCTGCCTGATTCTTGGTCAAGCCGCCTACATGCAGCGTACCCACTACCGGGAACTCGATATTACCGTTGTTATCTACAAGATAGCCCTGCAGGGAACCAACTGATGAACTCAACTGTCCACCCGTACCGATGGTTTGAGACACAGCCAGATTAAAAGGAATTGCAGCTTTAGGATCAGTAGTTATTACGGTGATTGTCAACTCATCCTTAGGCATAATCTTTGCTTCGTAAAGCATCTTAGAAGCTGCATAACTGATAGAATCGGCATTTTGAAAATAAGCCACATTCTTGGTGCTTCCGCAACTGCTAAGCATCAAGACCATTGTCAAAGCGACAAGCGCAGAATAGATGATTTTTTTCATTCTCAACAAATTTCGTTATAAAATATTGGTGCAAAATTACAGCATTTTTTTGAATACTGCAAATTTTTGCACCAATATTTACTCCATCGCATTATTTTTCTTAAAATAATGACCTTTTTAACTAGTCTTCAATGCCATTTGATGGTAAATTGAAGGTATAGCTGTTATCGAAGATCTTCTTCACCTTATTGATTTCTACGAAGGTGGTTCCTCCACCCTCACCGAAACTACCACTCAGGTAAGCAATCTTATCTTCCTCGCCCAGATAACCCTTCTGGCGGAGCATACGTACCGCTGCGGTAAACATAGCCTTGGTAGAAACCTGATCCTTCTGATGGATTGGAATAATACCATAGCTCAGGTTCAACCAGCGCTGAAGCTTCTCCTTGTAACAGATGGCAAGCACAGGGTTAGGACCACGGAACGAAGCCAGGCAGCGGGCAGTCTGACCCGTCTCACCATCGGTGATGATGCCGGCAACGCCCAACTTCTTGGTTGCCTCGATGGCAGCATGAGCCAGGAAGAGCTTTTGGTCAATCTTTCCATCCTCCATCGGATCAATGTCGTTGAGAGGCGACTTGTCCTTTTCCGCCTGTTCGGCAATGCGCGCCATGGTCTGAACAGCCTCTACCGGATACTTACCGCTGGCTGTTTCGCCAGAAAGCATCAGGGCGTCTGTACGGTAGAAGATAGCGTTGGCAATATCTGTAACCTCGGCACGTGTAGGACGAGGATTCTTGATCATGGTGTGGAGCATCTGTGTAGCAACGATTACCGGCTTCTGAGCCTTCACGCACTTGGCGATGATGCGGCGCTGGATACCAGGGATTCTCTCGATAGGCACCTCAATACCCAGGTCACCACGGGCAATCATAATGCCATAGCAGGCTTCGATGATCTCATCGATGTTATCTACACCCTCCTGGTTCTCGATCTTAGAGATAATCTTGATGTCGCTGTGGTGAGCATCGAGAATATCCTGCACGGCCTTTACATCAGCTGCATTGCGCACGAATGAGTGAGCGATGAAATCAATATCCAGTTCGATGGCAAGCTCGATGTTTCTGCGGTCTTTCTCAGTAAGCGCAGGCAGGTCGATGTGCTCGCCCGGTACGTTCACGCTCTTGTGAGCCCCCAGTGTTCCCTCGTTCTGCACCTCAGCCACGAGCATAGGGCCCTGAATATCAACAACCTTCATGTCGAGTTCGCCATCATCAAACAAGATGTCGTCGCCTACCTTCAAATCGGCAGCAATATCAGGATAGCTCAAATTCACGGTATCATGAGAAGAATCCACATCAGGACGACCGAAGATTTTCACCACGTCACCTATATTATAATGTATAGGCTCCTTTACGTCGGTAGTGCGCACCTCCGGACCCTTGGTATCAATCATGATACCAATATGTGGAGACACAGCTCTAACGTTCTTGACAATGGTACGGATTCCATCTTCTGTAGCATGTGCGGTATTCATACGAACCACGTTCATGCCCGCAAAAAACAGTTTTCGGATAAAATCTTGATCGCATCTGCGATCGCTGATGGAAGCAACAATCTTTGTTTGTTTCATATTTGTAATTACCTTATAGAAATTTCAATGTTATCGTGACATTTCTGCCACTTTTCTCAAATTTTGTGCAAAGATACAAAGAAAATCTGAAATACGATTCATCTGAAATACAAAATATATATAAAATATGGCGAATGTAACAGATTGAAAGGAAGCGATAACAAAAAATCCAGCCAAAAGGATGTTTATCTCCCTTTGGCTGGATTCCTTATTGATTCATCCGGTGCCTAGATATCCAGGTCTGGAGCCTTCTCTGCACCAGCTGCTGCCTCAAACTTAGGCATTACATTGAAATTGAATATGCCGGCGATGATGGCATTAGGCATCTTTCTAACCGTCTGATTATAAGACTGAACTGCCTCATTATACTTACGGCGAGCCTCGCTGATCCGGTTTTCAGTACCTTCCTCCTGAACCTGGAGAGCCTTGAAGTTCTCGCTTGCCTTCAAGTCAGGATATCTTTCAGCCACCAGCATCAGCTTGGAGAAGGCATTTGCCAACTCACCCTGAGCAGCTGCATACTGCTTCATACTAGCCTCCGTGAGATTATTCACATCCAGCTTCACCTGTCCTACAGAAGCACGAGCCTTGGTCACCTCCTCGAAGGTCTCCTTCTCGTGCTTGGCATAAGCCTTTACGATCTTAGCCAACTGAGGCATCATATCGGCACGACGCTGATACTGAGCCTGCATGTTAGACAACTCGGTAGTAGCCTTCTCCTGCTCTCCTACCATACCATTATAACCACTGAACACCCAGAGCACCAACACAACGATGACGCCTAAGATGATCCATCCTGTTTTCTTCATACTTTTTTATTATTGATTAATGATTATTGATTAATTATTATCTACCAATTATAAACTATTAGCTATCAATTATAAACTATTAGCTATCAATTATAAACTATTAGCTATCAGCAACTACCAGCTTCCGCCAGAACCGCCGCCAGAGAATGTTCCACCGCCAAAGGAGCCGCCCGAGAAGCCGCCTCCTCCACCGCCGGAGAATCCTCCGCCGCCCATGAAGAACGGAGGCAACCAGTCGTCATCATCATTCCTTCTTCGCGACTGGTTTCTACCCTTGCCCTTCGGTCTTGGTTTAACCAGACCCACCTGCTCCAGGATGTAACGGACGAGGTAATAGATTGGGATTCCGAAAAAGAGAAGGAACAGGATAACGACCAGTGCCCAATCCTCTTCATCATTCACCGTCCCCTCATCTACCGACTCAATTCCGGTGCGCCCGCTTTTCACCTTATTATATATAGCACGGCTCACAGAGGCTACAGCCTCGCCGGGAGCATCCTCGCGCATGTATTTCACGATGCAGGCACGTGCAATATCATCGCAATCCACATCCGTCAGCTCTCCCTCCAGTCCACTGCCGGGAGCGATGAAGTACTTGTGGTCTTCCACGGCAATCACGACAACCAGTCCCCTTCGGCTCTTCTTGTAGCCGATGCCATACTTGTTGCCCACATTCTGTGCCATCCGGAAAGCATCCTGGTTAGCCACCCTGCCCACGATGATGAGCACATTCTGCACGCCACACTCCAGCTTCAGCTTTTGCAGGTAGAAATTAGCCGAATCTTTGAGTGCCCTATCCACATAGCCATCGGGATCGGAAACATACTGCGTGGAGTCCTGAAGAAAGGGAATCGGCACATTATCCGCATTCCACTCCTTCTTGGCAGACAGCGATAAGACGCTGAAAGCCATCCATATCATCACTAAAAAATGTCTCTTAAAAGCCATAAATTCTCAATTTTAGTGCAAAAATACAGAATAAAAACCTAATATGCAAATACTTAGAGCATTTTTTTGCAAAAAAAGCCTTAACTATTTTGTTATATCGCAAAAAACTTGTATCTTTGCACACCGATTTGAGATTATTAAGTATAAAAATAAATAAAAGAAGAGAAATGACCAAAGCAGATATCATAAATGAAGTAGCAATCGCTACTGGTATGGCTAAGAAGGAAGTTAGCATAGTAGTAGAGTCGTTCATGGAGGAGGTGAAGAAGAGCCTCATCCAGAACAAGGAGAATGTTTACCTGCGTGGCTTCGGTAGCTTCAACATCAAGCACCGTGCAGCTAAGACCGCTCGCAACATCTCTAAGAACACCACTCTCACCATCCCAGCTCACGACTTGCCAAGCTTCAAGCCATCTAAGAGCTTCATCGAGGAGATGCAGAACGCTCAGTAAGAGAATTAACATTTTTATAATAACAATATTTTAAAATTTTAAAATCATGCCAAACGGAAAGAAAAAGAAGGGCCACAAGATGGCTACTCACAAGCGTAAAAAGAGATTACGTAAGAACAGACATAAGAGCAAGTAAGCTTTTCTAGAAGCAGAAAATGCTCTCAGTCGGTTCCACAGACTGAGGGGGCGTGTCATATCAACATGGATAGGCATGCCCCTTTTTGTAAAGTGTTATTAGTAACTTTAAGTAAAAAGATTATTGAAGAGTATGACAAGCGAAGTTGTAATTGACGTCCAGCAGAAGGACATTTCTATCGCTCTCATGGAGGATAAGCAGCTGGTGGAATACCAGAATGAACCCCGTGAGGCTTCGTTCTCTGTGGGAAACATCTACATCGCAAAGGTTAAGAAACTCATGCCGGGACTTAACGCATGCTTCGTAGATGTAGGTTATGAACGCGACGCCTTTCTTCATTATCTTGACCTGGGAAGTCATTTTAATTCCTACCAGAAGTACCTTAAACAAGTACAGAGCGACAGAAAGAAACTTTTCCCATTCTCTAAAGCCAGCAAACTGCCTGAATTGGAAAAGGACGGCAGCATTCAGAATGTTCTCAAAGTGGGACAAGAAGTGCTGGTACAAATCGTAAAGGAACCAATCTCTACCAAGGGTCCTCGTCTTACGGGCGAAATCTCATTCGCAGGACGATACCTGGTACTCATGCCATTCGGTGATAAAGTTTCTGTCTCGTCGAAAATCAAAAGCGGTGAAGAACGCTCCCGACTCAAACAACTCATTCACAGCGTAAAACCAAAGAATTGCGGTGTAATTGTCCGCACTGTGGCTGAGGGAAAGAGAGTCGCTGAGCTCGATGCTGAGCTGAAAGTCCTGGTGAAGCGATGGGAGGATGCTATCGCCAAGGTGCAGAAGACCCAGCAGCGCCCGCAACTCGCTTTCGAGGAGACCGGAAGAGCCGTCGCTCTCCTGCGTGACTTGTTTAACCCATCTTACGAGAACATCTTCGTCAACGATGAAGGTGTGATGAACGAGGTGAAGGACTATGTTTCTCTAATAGCCCCTGAAAAGGCGGGCATAGTCAAGCTCTACACCGGTAAGGTGCCTATCTTCGACAACTTCAGCATCACCAAGCAGATCAAGGCTGGTTTTGGAAGAGTTGTCAACTACAAGCACGGTGCGTATCTCATCATCGAGCATACCGAAGCCCTGCACGTGGTAGATGTAAACAGCGGCAACCGTACTCGTGAGAAAGGTCAGGAAGCGAATGCTCTCGATGTAAACCTCGGCGCTGCCGATGAATTGGCCAGACAATTGCGACTCCGTGATATGGGAGGAATCATTGTGGTGGACTTCATCGACATGAATCTTGCCGAAGACCGACAGCTGCTCTATGAGCGCATGTGCAAGAACATGCAGAAGGACCGTGCCAAGCACAACATCCTGCCTCTGAGCAAGTTCGGACTGATGCAGATTACCCGCCAGCGTGTACGCCCAGCCATGGACGTAAACGTAGAGGAGACCTGCCCTACCTGCTTCGGTTCGGGCAAGATTAAATCGAGCATCCTTTTCACCGACCAGTTGGAAAGAAAAATCGACCGCCTAGTCAACAAGATTGGCGTCAAGAAATTCACTTTGTATGTGAATCCTTACGTAGCTGCCTTCATCAACAAGGGCTTCATTTCCCTGAAGCGCAAATGGCAGTTTAAGTATGGTTTCGGCTTCAATGTAATTCCATCTCAGAAACTGGCGTTCCTCCAGTATGAATTCTACGACAAGGACAACCAGTATCTGGATATGCAGGAAGAACAGGAAACAAAGTAAGTTTTTAATTCTCAGAAAAAAGCTCCATTCGCCATTTCAGATGCGAATGGAGCTTTTATTATTTCAGTTTCTCTACACCTTATTATATATAAGGCATTTTAGTACTCTATCTCATTATTCACCATTTTCTCTGTGTCCCAAGGTGCAGGAGCACCGCCGAGATAGCGATGGAACCAGTCGAGGTGCGCATTGTAATAGAGCGGCATCGACTTCAGGTTGCTTGGCCAATGACCATCATACTTCAAGACAATCAGTCGAGAAGGAATGTTCAGGGTCTGCAATGCCGTGAAATACTGCAAGCTCTGTGTATAAGGTACACGATAGTCCAACTCGCCCGTCATCACGAGGGTTGGCGTAGAGAAGTTCTTGATGTATGAGGATGGCGACCACTTCTCGTAGAGATCGGAATTGTAAGGCTGGCCCTCCAGCTCAAAGTTAGGGAACCATACTTCCTCGGTACTGCCCCACATTGAGCGCAGATCATATACGCCCATCATGGAAGCCAGACACTTGAATCGCTTGGTATGGCCCTGCAGCCAGTTCATCATATAGCCGCCATACGACCATCCCATCGCTCCCATCCTGGTAGAGTCAACATATTCCAGGGTTGCCAATTTATCAGTAACCTTCATCACATCCTCAAATACCTTTCCGCCCCAGTCACCGGAAATGGCACGTGTAAAGGCCTGGCCATATCCTGTAGAACCATGAGGATTAGGATAAGCCACCACATAACCGGCAGCAGGATAAACCTGCCAGTCGCCACGGAAGGAATTCATCCACTGCATCTGCGGGCCGCCATGCACATTGATGATAAGCGGATACTTCTTGCTGGCATCAAAGTTGTGTGGCTTCACGATGAATACCTGAATCTTGTCACCGCCAGCGCCATCCACCCAGATGCTCTCAGATGGACGGATATCCACCTCATCCTCCAACTTCTGGTTGAGGAAGGTTATCTGCTGTTCCTTGCCGCGAGCCACAGGAGTTCCATTCCACTTTTTCATCTGCTGACGATAGAGAGCCGATGGCTTGCCTGTCGTACTGTAAGTATAATACACCATCCCCTTATTGTCGAAATCAAACTCAGAGATAGCCTTGCCTGTCACTACTGGCGAAATGGTCTTTCTGGCAATGTCGAGCTTATAGAGTGGTTGTGCGCCCTGCACCTCACCCAGGAAGAAAATACTCTTGCTGTCTGGTGCCCATTTGTAATCATCCACCCAGTTGTCAAACTTCTCTGTCAGGATAGTAGATTTCCTTGCAGCACGGTCGTAGATGGCAAGACGGAAACGATCAGACTCATAGCCAGGTACTTGCTGCAAGCGGTAAGCGATATACTTGCCATCGGGCGAATAGGTTGGAGTACCATCCCATGCCTTGTTTTCCTTCGTGATGCAGACTGGCTCTCCCCCATTCACAGAAACCGTCCACAGATCGGCATTAGTGCTAGCCTCCTGATGCTCATCGTGGTTGGAGACAAAACAGATTTCTTTACTGTCTGGAGAAAAATCATAGGCAATTCCGCCACCGGCCATGAATATCAGTGAATAATTACCCGGAGTCAGATCCCTGTAAGTCTTCGTCTGTGTATCGAAAAGGATGAGATGACTGCATCTGCCATCACTATAGCTCGTCCAATGACGATAGAGCAACTTGTCGGCAATATGCGCCTGCACAGGTCCCTTGTCCTTCTTCTCCATCCGGGCTATGTTGGCCTTGGCATCAGCTCCCAGGTCGGGATATACCTCGGCTGTAAAGGCGATGTATCGCTCATCTGGAGAGATAACCGGATTATCTATACCCAACTCATAATCAGTTACTTGTTCCACCTCGCAGGTAGCCAGATTCATGCGATAGACCTGAGCCGTCCCCTTCTCATAATTGGTAAAGAAGATACTCTTTCCATCCTTACTCCACACGGCAGAACTGCTTTTGCCATCCTCGGTGAAAGCCTTGGCATGAGAGCCATCTGCATTCATGATGTAGATGTCGGAGCTAGACTTCTGGTTCTTCAGGTCGGAAGAACTGGAGGTATAGCAGATAGTCTTACCATCTGGCGAAAGGCTCACAGAATATACGCCCTTCACCTTGTACAAATCCTCGATGGTAAACGCCCTTTTCTGAGCGTTTGCCGAAAGCAGCGCCATCACAAGTGCTGCCGAAAACATCAATTTTTTGTTCATATAACCTATAAATATTAAACTTTCGATGCAAAAGTAACAAATATTTTTGGATTTCCTGCAACCTTTTGCTATCTTTTATCGTCTAATCTATAATTAATATTGATAATAACATAAAAAGAAAGGAAAAGATTATGATTTTGAGTACAACTCCAACCATAGAAGGCCACCCTATCCGTGAATATCGTGGCGTAGTGACTGGCGAAACCATCATCGGTACCAACTTTGTGAAGGATTTCTTTGCCAGTGTTCGTGACGTAATCGGTGGCAGAAGCGGTTCTTACGAAAGTACACTCCGCGAGGCCAAGGATACTGCCCTCAGAGAGATGGCCGACCGTGCCGCATCCCTGGGCTGCAACGCCATCGTAGGCATCGACCTGGATTACGAAACCGTAGGAAAGAGCGGATCCATGCTGATGGTAACATGCAGCGGAACGGCGGTGATTATCTAAGTTCTGCGACTGTACAAAAGAACAAAACATGCTTGAAATGGGGCGGTAACTACCTAAAAAATCGAGTTACCGCCCCTGTTCAGATATATTTTTATCTATATAGTGTGGTGACATACACCTGATGAAGGTCACCAACTTTCTTCTATTTCATTTATTCTATCACCCAATCCTCTATACTTCGCTGGTTTTCAGAGAAGTTAATACCCACTTTCACAACCTTCCGCCCATCATCAGCAAAAGCCTTGGCATAGTCCTTGTCGCTGATTTGCGCCATAGCGATGTCGGCAGACTTCTTATATTTCAACTCAAAGATAAAGATACTCTTATCCGTCTTGAGCACAAGGTCTATTCTTCCATCCGAAGTGGTATGCTCCACCTTCACATCTTCGCCAAGCATGGTGAAGATGGTGAATATCACGGCTTGATAGTGACGCTCATTATTGTTGATAATCGTATATGGGAACTTATCATAGAATGCCTTCAAGTGAGGCATAAAGGCTCCCATGTCGTCATTGATGAGCACATTCTTGGAATAAGCATACACGATGGCATCATATCTGTTCATGTCTTGCGCAGTATAATACCTGACAAGACTTTTCGAGAAGCCTTGTCTTACTTCCTGATTTGGGAAACAGAGATGATACAATTTTCCTCTTCGCTCATATCCTTTAATGGTAAGATAACCACTTTGGAAAAGAACTGGAATCGGGTCTGTAAGCTTTTCTGTAGGGGTATCAAAACGATCGTCATTAACCCAAAGGTCGTCCAGATTGAGCATGTCCAAATTTTTCTGCTGCAACAACACTACCAGGAACGTAGGCGTACCGGATGTAAACCAATAGCTATTAAACTCCTTATCGTCCAAAGCATTGATGATGCTGTAAGGATTGAAGATATCCTCGCCATTGATACTGAAGTGGTAGCCATCATAATGCAGCTTGAGTTGTTCTAAGGTCTCCTCATAAGTAAGCCCATTATGTTCAGCCATCTCCTCGATACCCTCACGGAAATACTGAGACAATTCACTCTTGGTAATACCACAACAGCTGCTGTATTCATCCTTTAACGTGAGAATCTTGAGATTATTCAACTCGCTGAAGATGCTGAGCTGACTAAACTTAGAGATGCCTGTGATGAATACAAAGCGAATGTTTCCCTCTTGCTGCTTCAAGGGGCTGAAGAAATCTCTCATGATGTTGCGGATGGTCTTCTGCAACTCTTCGTCACTTACAGAATCATGCATCGGGGCATCATACTCATCGATGAGAACGACAACTTGCTTACCGGTTTGAGCCGTGGCAGCCAGCAAGATATTCTTGAGACGTGCGCCAAAAGACTTCTCATCTATCGGATTAACCTTTAAGCCATATTTTTTCTCTTCTATTTCTAGTATTCCGTTTAGAATTGAATATGTATTCTCCAAACTATAATACTTACCGCAGCTCAGATCCAAGTGGATGACGGGATATGCCGTCCACTCCTTCTCCATCTGTTCGATGGCAAGTCCCTTGAACAGTTCTTTCTTACCCTCGAAGTAAGCCTGGAGGGTAGATACAAACAAGGATTTTCCGAATCGACGTGGGCGACTCAGAAAATGAAACTTGGCATAATGAGCCAACTGATAGACGATAGCCGTCTTGTCAGCATAGAAGTAATTCCCCTTCACGATTTCGGAGAACGTTTGTATTCCCAAAGGATATCTCTTTGAAGCCATAATCTTACTCTTTATAATCTAGATACAAAGATACGGATAATATTTCAGAAAACAAGCGTTTTTCTGATTATTAACAATATATCACTGTAAAAATAGAACCGCAATTCAACAAAACATGCTTGAAACGGGGCGGTAACTGCCTTAAAAAACGACCCGCACATTTGAGCATCGTTGAGAGGCTTGGTGGGGGACTGACGGTGCAAAAATACGAATAATCTTTGATTATACAAACTTTTTAGAAAGAAAATAGAAAAAGCAAAGTGGATTTCTTTGCTTTTTCTATTTTAAATCAAATATCTTCTATCTCACCAGATATTTCGCAACCAAATCTCTGAGCATCGTCTCCGGAAGATTCGACAATCCCGTCTCTTGAATCGTAGCATATTCGGGCTTGTTCTTTCCGATAATAAACTTACAGTCTCGCCCATCTATGCTTGCATACAAATGGAAGTTGCCTTTGTAAGCCTGCTCTATGCGAACATCAGTACAACTTTTGCCATCTATCTCAAAAGAAGCAGAACTGTTGTCTTTATCCTCCAACCCCCATGATACGAGATGAGCATTTATCGCTGATTCTATGGAACTGATCCACCTATCATCGTTTTGTATGACGTATTCTCTGTGCCTTCTTCTCATCCTTTCTCATCAAATAAGGTGATGGAGGAAGTTCTGGAAGCACATCATTTATAGCATCAATCTGCCCCACCACCTTCAGCAAGAGAAGAAAAGTGGCAAGCGAAAGATTGCCTGCTGTTCCATTCTCAAACTTATGGATGGTGGTCAAGCCAAGCCCAGTAAGCTCGGCTACCTCTTTCTGGGTGAGATTGCATCTCATTCTATATTCCTTGAATCTCACTCCCAGCAAGCGTACCAACTCTGGAGTAGAATATTCATATAAATCTGCCATATTCTTTCATTTATTTATCTATCATTATAATGATATTTATCCATTATATCAGCCTTTATCTTCAATATACTGATATTTACGGATGCAAATATAACAAAAAGAAATGAGACTGACAAACTTTCAAGAGTTTTTTTCTAACTTTCTGTATTTTTCATAAAAATGATGTGAGGAGCCGCTTACAAATGACGCAGATTCACCCATTCTTTATCCTCGCACATAAATGTTTTTTTCTTGAAAAAAGTCTCAAAGTATCATTGTTTGCAGATAAATTACTGATACATAACGATTTGCAAAATGACACTTCCAAATATGTTTATAAAGAAGTATCATAGAAGTATCATAATTTCGATAGAAGTATCATCAAATCACCATAAAGCATTGTACAAAAACACAAAATTGTAGTCAACTACATATAGAAAAAATACGAATTCGCTTACTCAAAATAGTGTCCAAAAGTCATCCCACAAAATGGGCACTCGATGCCCACAGTACGGGCAATAAGTGCCCATCACTTGTTCTGTCGATGCCCATCACATGGTCTCTGAGTGCCCGTGTGACGGGCACTCAGAGACCAGCCAATGTGCTTATTCCTAACTACAATTGTCAGTCTTCCAACTTATTCCTGGTTAATATTGACATACTAAATAAACTAGAAAGGTAGACACTATCAGTTTTATAGAACTGAAATAGTAGACATTTCTTGGTTTTTGCTCCTATTTTTCTAGACATAAATCCTCAAAAAAGGCTTTCTTGTAAGCGACTTACCTGAATTTTATGATACTTCTATTGAATTTATGATACTACTATGATACTTCTTTGTAAAATAAACAGAAAAGCCTCATTTTCATAAACCATTATATATCAATCATATACATCGGTTTTAGCCACAAATAATGAGACTTTGAGACTTTTTTCGAGAAAAACTTTTATGTGCACGAAAGAAAAGGAAAGAAAGAAAACGGTGATGATATAAAGAAAAAAAACAGCAATGGCTACTACTCCATTGCTGTTTTTTATATTATTGCACAATCTTGAAGCGGATACGCAAAGAATGCGCATGCTCATCCCAATTGGTACCAAGCAATACAAACTTGCCAATCTGAGCTGTTGAGCGGACATGCTTGCCAATACATGGACAAACATCATAATCGCCGATACGAACCAGACGCAAGGTTTCACTAGCATCATCAGGCAAACGATCGAGTTTCACCTCTGCTGGAATGTGGTCGCGATCCACAAACTCGTAAGTCACAGGCATATCAAGCTCTATCAGGCGATTCATCTCCGTCTCAATCTCCTTCTCCTCCTGGCGGGTAGGCTTGTGATCGACTACGAAGGTCATCTTACTCTTCTTGCGCTCAATATGTGCATTGCGGCTGCGCTCACAGCCAAACAGGCGAACCATCAACTGATTGAGCAGATGCTCAGCCGTATGAGCAGGAGGGAATTCCTCCTTATGATGCTCATTCAATATGATATCACTTTCCTCCATCTTGACATTGAATTTATAGATTCTTACTCCGTTAGCATCCATTAATATCGGGAATACTCCACCCCTCTTCAACTCTACCTTCTTCTTGCCTCCCGAGAACAATTCAGTTACCAGAACCTCCTCTTCCGTAATCTGGAAGAAATCGAAAGCATGACCGGGGATGCATACCTGCAGCTGGCGAGCCTCCTGGGCAAAGTTGAGCACGATGAGCATCACCTCATTATCCTTCTTGCGAAGGAAGGCAAAATTGGTACGTGGATCAAAGCCCTCTGAACCCGGATTCACATACATCAGGTCGAAGGTATCACCTTCGCGAAGCGCCTTCTCCTCATTGGCAAGACGGAGAAGCTGGCGATAGGTAGCAGCCAGATATTTCTGCTCTGCAGTATATGCTTCCTCCTCACCTTCCTGATAAGCATGGGTCAGGGTCTCCGGACTCCAGTAGTCGAATATCGTAGTACGGCCATCTCTGCCGCTGAATCCTTCCTTGTCCATACCCTTCTCGCCAAACTCCTGTCCGCTGTAGAGCATGAAAGGATTCTTCTGGAAGAAGAGACTCATGGCTGCTGCAGGAATCGCCTTCATGGCGCTGCCGCAGAAGAAGTCGCTGGCTATGCGCTGCTCATCATGGTTCTCCAGGAAGTAGAGCATGTGATCGCGGATGTCATCCACCACCTGCCACTCGTGAGTGATACTGGCTGCCGGACGCTCACCACGAATCACACCGCGAAGACAATCATACATGCCCACCTTATCGTAGAGATAATCGAATCCCGCCTTCACATAGTTGCGATACTGGTTAGGATCATACACCTCACCGATAACAATGATATGAGGAAACTTGGACTTCAGAATCGCCGTAGCGTATGACCAGAATGCCGTAGGCACCATCTCTGCCATGTCGCAGCGGAATCCATCTACACCCTTGCTTGCCCAGTAGAGCAGGATATCCGTCATCTTACCCCAGGTGCTTGGCACCGGCTCGTAGTGATAGCTTCTGCCACCTGCATCGCAGTAATCCACACCATAGTTGAGCTTCACGGTCTCATACCAGTCGTTAGAACCCGGGCGGTTGTCGAAACGGTCATTTCCCGTAGCTCTTGCCGGACTCTCCTCGTATGGCTCATAGATTTTGGCATCCTTGGCATTATAAGCCTTGAACTCCGGTTTAGAGTAGCGAACTTCATTCAGGTCGAGATCGCCCCATGTATAATAGAAATTATTCTTCGTAGAGAAGTGCATATTGGTATCATCATCTTCTCCCAGATCCCGTACACCTGCCGGTTTGCAGATGGAATGATACTCACGAGCCACATGGTTCGGCACAAAGTCCATGATGACCTTCATACCAGCCTTGTGCGTACGCTCGATAAGAGTCTCCCACTCCTTCATTCTCAGGCTGACATTCACGGCCAGATCAGGGTCAATGTCATAATAGTCGGTAATGGCGTATGGCGATCCAGCCTTGCCCTTTACCACCTCAGCATGCTGGGTAGGAATACCATAAGATGAGTAGTTTGTCTGTGTAGCATGACGAATCACACCTGTGAACCAGATATGAGTGAAACCCATGTCATGAATACGGGCCAACACCTCATCACTAAAGTTATTAAGCTTTCCGCAACCGTTTTCTTCAATGGTGCCATTCTCCTTACGAGTGGTATTCCTGTTACCAAACAATCGGGGGAGAACCTGGTAAATAACTATTTTTTCCTTCATTTAGCGGTCGTTACTTAAATGATAAAACGTTTTATCCTCCCGGCAACGCCTTTGCCGGAAAGATAAAACGCATGATTATTCTGATAGCTGATTATGCAATACCGTGATTACCTACAGTCTTGTCGATGCGGCCAATCATACCCTGCAAAGCCTTGCCAGGACCACACTCTGTGAAATCGTCAGCACCATCAGCAATCATAGCCTGAACAGAAGCTGTCCAGCGTACTGAACTTGTGAGCTGAGCAATGAGGTTCTGCTGAATCTCAGCTGGATCTGTATGAGGCTTGCCATCTACATTCTGATAAACAGGGCACTTAGGAGCTGAGAAAGCAGTCTTCTCGATAGCTGCCTGAAGTTCGTCCTTTGCTGGCTGCATCAATGGAGAGTGGAAAGCACCACCTACCTTCAATGGCAGGGCACGCTTGGCACCGGCAGCCTTCAACTGCTCGCAGGCAGCATTGATAGCATCAACATTACCAGAGATAACGAGCTGACCAGGGCAGTTGTAGTTGGCAGCAACTACAACGTTGCCCTCTGTGCTAACCTGAGCGCAGATTTCCTCAACCTTCTCATCAGGCAAACCGATGATGGCAGCCATAGTTCCAGGATTAGCCTCGCAGGCCTTCTGCATAGCGTTGGCACGTGCAGCCACCAGCTTCAAGCCATCCTCGAAGGCCATAGCACCTGCAGCTACCAAGGCTGAGAACTCACCGAGAGAGTGACCAGCTACCATAGCAGGCTGGAACTCATCGCCCAGGCAAAGAGCAGAGATAACAGAGTGGAGGAATACTGCAGGCTGGGTAACCTTGGTTTCCTTCAACTGCTCGTCTGTACCAGCGAACATGATATCAGTAATCTTAAAGCCGAGAATTTCATCAGCCTTATCGAAAAGTTCTTTTGCCAATGCGTTGTTATCGTAGAGGTCCTTACCCATACCTACGAACTGAGAACCCTGACCAGGGAAAACAAATGCTTTCATTTTTATCTATTTTAAAAATTTATTATTAATTATTTCTTCTTTATAAACGAATTCCATGAATTCGGCTGCAAAGATACAATATTTTTCTGAGAATCGGGAGAGAATAAGCTAAAATAAAGTTATATATGTACTAAATTACCACTCTATTATACGATTTTACCCTGATATCGGAATACAGAAACAAAAAATCCCTAATGCCTTTCGGCAAAAGGGATCTTTATATTAATTTGCTTTACAGTGCGAAAATTTTCGTACTTGTGTCGATTTGAGATTATTTTTTTGAGGATTACTCAGCTGCTGGAGCCTCTTCCTCAGCTACAGCCTCAGCTGCAACCTCCTCAGCAGCAGGAGCTGCAACAGGAGCGTTCTCAGCAACAACGTTAACTGGAACCTTAACCTCAACCTCCTTGTGATAGTGTACAGTAGCCTCGTACTCACCTACCTTCTTAGCATCCTTCATAGTGATGATCTTGCGATCAACCTCGATGCCCTTCTTAGCGAGCTCCTCAGCAACAGTTGCAGCGTTAACTGAACCATAGAGCTGACCAGTAGCACTAACCTTAGCAGCGATAGTAAGAACGATGCCATTGAGAGCCTCGCCCTTCTTAACAGCCTCAGCCTTGATAGCCTCAAGCTTGTGAGCCTGCTGCTTCAAATCCTCAGCCAACTGCTTTTTAGCAGATGGAGAAGCGATAACAGCCTTACCTGTAGGGATAAGGAAGTTACGACCATAACCACTCTTTACATTTACGATATCGTTCTTGTATCCAAGACCGATAATATCTTGCTTCAAAATAATTTCCATTCTTCTTCTCCTCCTTAAATTACTTCATCAAATCGGTTACGTAAGGAAGCAAAGCGATCTGGCGAGCACGCTTAACAGCCTGTGCCACGCGGCGCTGATACTTCAAAGATGTACCTGTGATACGACGTGGAAGGATCTTACCCTGCTCGTTCAAGAACTTCTTCAAGAACTCTGGGTCCTTATAGTCGATGTACTTAATACCGCTCTTCTTGAAACGGCAATACTTCTTCTTCTTTGTGTCGATAGAAGGAGCGGTCAAATAACGGATTTCTGATTTCTGATCTGCCATGATTAAGCCTCCTCTTTTTTACCAAGCTTTGCACGACGCTTCTCTGCGTAAGCGGCAGCATACTTGTCAAGTTTAACAGTCATGTAACGAATTACTTTCTCGTCGCGGCGATAAGCTGTTTCGAGCTTAGCGATAACAGTTGGCTCAGCCTTGAACTCAACCAAGCTGTAGAAGCCTGATGTCTTCTTCTCGATGTTGTAAGCCAACTTCTTCAAACCCCAAGCCTCTTTGTTCAGAATCTCAGCACCATTATCGGTGAGTACCTTCTCGAACTTAGCGACCGTTTCCTTCATCTGTTCATCAGACAAAACGGGAGTCAAAATGAAAACGGTTTCGTATTGATTCATACTACTTTTGTAAATAATTAAAAAAATTAATATTAAAATTCTCTTGCAAAACATAGAAATGTGCACGCAAACACACACCTTTTCACGAATTGCGGTGCAAAATTACAACTTTTTCTTGAATTAACCAAATATTTTTTGTACTTTTGCAGAAAATAATTGTTAATTGCAAGAAAATATGGATAAAAGACTCAAAAAATCGCTCCATACCCTCCCTTCCATGGGTATGACCTTCATCGTTTTGGGCGTTCTGCTGCTTGCGGCAAGCTTCGCCTTTGCCATCAAGAACAACATCATGCTGTTTGCAGGCTTATTCTTCATCCTGGCTGGCGTTGCCGGATTTGTCTATTCGCTGAAGAAGGGATAAGAAACGGAACCTGGACATGATGTTTCAGATAAGACGATTCAGAAATGAAAGAAAAAAAGGGATAGGTTTTCTGCAAACTTATCCCTTTTCTCTTTTTCCATAGATAGCTTTCTACTGCTTTATACAGTTTACAGCTTTTCTGTCAATCCATATTCCTAATCCATATCCGGAACGATGAGCTTGTAGCCCTTACCATGGATATTGATAATCTCAATCTGCGGATCTTCCTTCAGATGCTTGCGGAGTTTGGTGATATACACATCCATAGAGCGCGCATTGAAGTAGTTGTCGTCAATCCAGATGGTCTTCAATGCGAAATCACGCTGAAGAATCTCGTTGGCATGAGCACAGAGAAGAGCAAGAAGCTCATTCTCCTTGGTTGTCAGCTTGGTCTGCTCATCACCGATGGTAAGCAGCTGCTTCTGTGTATCGAAGGTAAACTTACCGATGTGGTACATGGTAGATTCCTTGGTCTTCTTGCCACGTACACGGCGAAGGATAGCCTCTACACGGAACACCAGCTCCTCCATGGAGAAAGGCTTGGTGATATAATCGTCAGCACCTATCTTGAAGCCTTCCAGAATATCCTCCTTCAAAGTCTTGGCAGTAAGGAATACGATTGGCAGATCTGCCGTCTGCTGGCGAATCTCCTGAGCCAGGGTAAAGCCATCCTTCTTAGGCATCATCACATCGAGTACGGCAATATCATACTTGTTCTTGGTGAACTCCTTGAAGCCTGCCTCACCGTCAGGGCACAATGTTGTAGCAAAGCCCTTGGTCTGCAGATACTCACGAAGCAACATACCCAAATTCTCATCATCCTCGCAAAGCAGGATTTTTACTGTCTCTTCCATATTCTTATTATTTTTACTTGTTAATATTCTATTTATCATTGTCTTTTAATCATGTATCACCGGCAGCTTGATGGTAAAGGTAGTACCCTTGCCCAATTCGCTGTCAACCTTGATTTCTCCACCATGCAATTCCACGATTTTCCTCACATAGGCGAGACCGAGGCCGAAGCCCTTCACATCATGCACATTGCCCGTATGTACGCGGTAGAACTTGTCGAAGATCTTCTTCAGGTTCTCCTTCTTCATACCCAACCCCGTATCATTGATAGAGAGATACAGATGATGTTCATCATTCCATGTCTTCATCGTGATAAACAGAGGCTCTTCGGGTTTACGATACTTCACGGCATTGTCCATCAGATTGAAAATCACATTCTGGAAATGCACCTCATCCACATAGAGCGTAGAGTCTATCGCCTCGATATCCACGTAAATCTTTCCTCCCGTATGCTCTACGCGGAGGGCGAAAGAGTGAGCCGCATTCTCAACGATTTCATTCAGATCGAGCTCCTTCTTCTTGAACACCGCCTTCTTGCGGTCAAACATACTCATCTGCAATACCTTTTCTACCAGGAAGCGGAGTCGCTTCGATTCATCATCTATCACACCACCCAGATGCTTCTGCATCTGCTCGCTCTTGGAAACCGACGGGTCGTTGAGCATCTGTGCCGCCAGACTGATGCTGGCAATAGGCGTCTTCAACTCATGGGTCATATTGTTGATGAAGTCATTCTTGATCTCCGTATATCGCTTCTGCCGGAAGATGACCACGATGGTGAAGATAAAGGTGATGAGCAATACCAGCGTAAAGATGACACTAGGAATCATGAAGCGCACACTGGAGAAGATGTAGCTGTTCATATCTGGGAAGTGAACCTTTACGACTCCCATCTTCGACTGCGGGTCGTTGCGGAAGAGTACCTGAGAATAGCTGTATTCCTCACCCTCGTCGGTATAATCCGGGCAACGGTACACCTCCCTGCCATCCTGGGTTGTTACCGTAAAGTGATAAGGGATATTGATTCCATTGTTCATCATCTCTGCCTTGAGATCCTGATCCAACTGCTTGAAGTTGATTCGTTCCTTCAATGGTTTATCGGATGCCGAGTAGAGAATGGAATAAACCACTTCGTCGAGCAACGCTTTCTGATACACATAGCGATTCTTCACAATCTCCTGCAAGGACTTCTGAGTCTCATTAAGCGAGTTCTTGTCGCTGCGCAGAATCATCGCCTTCGGCTTATTGGCAGGATTGGTTGCAATGGTCTTCAACTCGAAGGATGAATAGACCGTACCATCCTTACCTACCACAGAATACTGATGAGAGTGCTGGATGGTTCCATCCAGCTGACCGCTGCGGGTTCCCACAGAATCCTTCTTACTAGCCTTGCGTTCAGTCTCATTGACATCCTTTTCAAGATAGCGCAAAGTTTCATTCAGCTCCAAGTTTCTTGAAGCTTGATATAGGGCTCTGTTGACCGACTCGTCAAACTGTTCCTTCTTCATGTTCACCATTTCCTGGATGTAACTGAGCTGCAGGAATAGCAGCGCAAGGAACGAAAAGCCCATAATAACGGCTATGGTCCAAATCGTTTTCTTTTTCATAGGGGCAAAGATAGGAAATTTCTTAATTGGTTAACACAAAACAGTTAATTATTTCATTTCAATTTGCTCAAATTAACAAAAACAAACGGCTATAATTGCATATATAAAAATAAAAGAGAGCCGACATATCACATGCAGGCTCCCCATTGGTCATATCAACATAAAATTTTAATTTATATAAGAGAGATAATTCGAAGTTATATTTCAAACAACATTTTTATCATAAAGATGAAATATCTTTTCTACTCTATTCAGCCTCCTTAGCCAGTTCAGCCTCATGATCGGCAATCAGCTTGCTCTGGATATCGGTAGGAACCAACTCGTAGCTGGCAAACTTGGTGGTGAACGAAGCACGACCACCGGTAAGCGAGCTGAGGGAGATAGAATAGTTGGCAAGCTCCTTGAGTGGAATCTTGGCACTCAACTTCTGGTAACCTGCCTCAGAATCCATACCCATGATAAGGGCACGGCGTCCCTGAAGATCACTCATCACATCACCCATATAGTCGGCTGGCACGTAAACCTCCAGGTCGTAGATAGGCTCCAGAATCTTTGGACCTGCCTGCTTGAAGGCATCGCTGAAAGCACGACGGGCAGCCAGCATGAATGACAACTCATTGCTATCTACCGGGTGCATCTTGCCATCATATACGATAACTCGGACATCACGGGCGTAAGAACCTGTAAGAGGTCCATGCTCCATACAATCCATGATACCCTTCAGGATAGCCGGCATGAAACGGGCATCGATAGCTCCACCAACCACAGAGTTGAGGAATACCAACTTGCCACCCCACTCCAGGGAAACTTCTTCACGGCTCTTGATGTTCATTTTGAACTCCTGACCGTTGAAGGTGAATGATGTCGGATCTGGCATACCCTCTGCGTATGGCTCAACGATGAGGTGAACCTCACCAAACTGACCAGCACCACCACTCTGCTTCTTATGACGATAATCGGCACGAGCCTTCTTGGTAATGGTCTCACGATATGGGATGCGAGGCTCCCCGAAGACTACATTGAGCTTTTCGTTGTTCTCCAGACGCCACTTCAATGTACGGAGGTGGAACTCACCCTGACCGCGTACGATCACCTGGCGCAACTCCTTGCTCTGATCCACAACCCATGTTGGGTCTTCCTGACGCATCTTGAGAAGAGCAGCCATCAGCTTCTCTGTATCCTGGGCATTGACAGCCTTGATGGCACGAGAGTACTTAGGATTAGGATACTTGATGAAATCGAAGCGCCACTCAGCACCCTTTCCATTCAAGGTATTGCCCGTCTTCACGTCCTTCATCTTCACGGTACAACCGATATCACCGGCATTCAACTGATCTACAGGCACACGGTTGGCACCCGCACAGGCATAAATCTGTCCGATACGCTCCTTGGAACCACGGTCAGAATTGGTCAGGTCGTCACCACTCTTGATAGAACCACTCATCACCTTGAAGTAACTTACCTCACCGATATGTGGTTCCAAGCCCGTCTTGAAGAAGTAAACACTCTCAGGACCATTGGTATCAGGAGTAATTTCCTCACCACGGGTATTATGCACCTTAGGCATCTCGCTTACAAAAGGAACAACGTTGCCCAAGAACTCCATCAGGCGGTGAACGCCCATAGACTTGCCTGCGCAAACGCAGAATACAGGGAAGATGCTGCGGGTTACCAATCCCTTACGGATACCCTCGCGAAGTTCATCCTCTGTCAAGCTTTCACTCTCGAAGAATTTCTCCATCAAGCCTTCGTCGTTTTCGGCAGCAGCCTCAACGAGTGCAGTATGAAGTTCCATCGCCTTGTCCATTTCCTCCTCAGGAATATCCTCGATGATAGGAGCACCGCCTTCTGGTTTCCAGGAATATTTTTTCATCAATAACACGTCAATGAGAGCATTGAAGCCAGGACCTGTCTCGATAGGATATTGTATCTGCACACACTTGGAACCATAAATGTCCTTCATGGTGGCAATGAGGTTGTCGAAATCGCACTTGTCTGAGTCAAGCTGGTTTACGAGGAAAATAACAGGCTTGTTCAACTTCTCTGTATAACGGAAGTTGTTCTGGGTGCCTACCTCTGGACCATACTGACCATTGATAAGGATGACTGCCTGATCGGTAACATTGAGTGATGTAATGGCACCACCTACGAAATCATCGCTACCAGGGCAATCTATAATGTTAAGCTTCTTATTGTTCCACTCCACATAAAAAACGGTAGGGAACACTGAGTAGCCATACTCCAACTCTACTGGGAAGTAGTCGCTCACCGTATTCTTCGCTTCTACAGAGCCTCTACGCTTGATAACGCCTGCTTCAAATAACATACTCTCGGCAAGTGTAGTCTTGCCGCTACCCGCACTGCCCAGCAATGCAATGTTTTTAATCTCATTAGTCTGATATACTCTCATGACGCTTATAGATTTTTAAGGGTTATACTTAAAATTGCTAGTTATTCGACAGTCCAATCATACGATTTTTCTGTTTCGTGCTACTAAATTACACATTTTTCGGCAATCCTGCAAATTTTTTCACAAAAAACTTGCTCTAAATTAAATTATATTAGTAATTTTGCATCTTGTTAAGACATATTTCTAGGCTTATACCTTATTATATATAGAAAAAGATAAGACTAAAGCCAGAAATGCCGATTAGGAATTCAGACTTAAAAAAACATGGCAGGACTATACATACATATCCCATTCTGTGAGAGCCGCTGCATCTACTGCGGTTTCTACAGCACCACATCCCTCAGCATGCGGGATGATTACGTTGATGCTCTGTGCAAGGAAATGAAGATGCGCCCCTTCAAAACGGCAACTGATTACGATTACTGTTTAAGAACCATCTACCTGGGGGGTGGAACTCCCAGCCAGCTTACCCACGATCAGCTCATCCGCCTTTTCGAAGGTATCAAGGAGGCTTATTTTCCTCCAGATCATCCGGAAGAAGAATTCTCAAAAATGGAAATTACGATGGAATGCAACCCCGATGATGTCTCAGAAGAATTCTGCAAGACCCTCCTGCAGCTGCCCGTAAACAGGGTAAGCATGGGAGCACAGACTTTTTCAGACCATCGCCTGGGCTTCCTTCACCGCCGCCACAAGGCTGCAGATGTCAAGGCTGCCATCAAAAGGTTGCGTGGCATCGACATCCATAACATCAGCATCGACCTGATGTTCGGATTTCCTGGCGAAACTCAGGAAGACTGGAAAAAAGACATTGATGAAGCCATCAAACTGGGGGTAGAACACATCTCTGCCTACAGCTTGATGTACGAAGAAGGAACGACTCTCTACAGAATGCTGGAACGGGGAAAGATTGAGGAAATCGATGAGGAAACCAGCCGACAGATGTATGAGCTACTCATCACCCAACTCACCTCTGCCGGTTACGAGCATTACGAAATCAGCAACTTTGCCAAGCCAGGCTACCGATCACGCCACAACAGCAGCTATTGGCATGAAGTGCCCTATATCGGAATAGGTGCAGCCGCCCACTCCTACAGACGAGAGACTAAAAGAGGTGAAGAAAACAAGATTGAAGCCACCAGAAGCTGGAATGTGGACAATATCAGGGAATACATCGCTTCCATCCAAAAGGGAGAATTGCCTAGTGAAACCGAATTCCTGGATCTTTCTACAAGATACAATGACCTTATCACCACGGCATTACGGACAAGCGATGGTATTGATATAGAAAAGATGGAAAAGGAGTTTGGTGACCAATTAGCTTCACAGATGATGCAGGAAGCTGAGAAGCATATTCATAGAGGACTCATGAAGATAAGCAACGGGAAGCTATCACTTACCCATGAAGGTCTCTATATATCAGATGACATCATGAGCGACTTTATGATCGTATAAAAATACATCATCACATAAAAAATGGAGCCTTAATTCCAAGGCTCCATTTTATCCAGACCATATTTCTTATATCTTTCGTAGTAATACTGTTTAATTTGATCAATTGCCTGAATGGTTGACTTCTTTTTCTGAAAAAAAGGCTTTACCATCTGCAAAAGAACAAACAATACCACCACTATCAATAAAATAATGGCCCAAGACAGCACCTCACTCTTCAGATTGACATGAGGCTGAATAAGAATACCTGCAGCCACGGGAAGGATATAACACACCCAATCCATAGGCGTATCTAATTTCGTTGATTCCAGGTATTCCTGCCGCAGGTTGCCAGGAGCATTCAAAAGCATTCTCTTGCTGTGTGCGCTCCAATACTCTTCAAATTCTTTTTCCATTAACTTTTATTACTCCTCTTATTTAGGTACCAGTCTAATAGGCAATCTACAGACATCACCTATTCTCTTATACTTTTATTTATTATAACAATTTACTATTGTAGTCTTGCATTTCATACAATTCTTCGACAAAGATACTACATTTATCTGTAATCCGCAAATATTTATCTCCAAACATCAGTTTCTTAACTATATTTCACTAAAATATTTTTTTTAAGCCGTTTTTAAAACAAGATACGCTATTTAGTATCGAAAAAAAGACTACAGCCAAAAAGAAAAGCATATCCCCCTGTACACACCAAATAAAAGGGCAATACTCATAGAAGCATTGCCCTTTTTAAATACTTGTATTTATTATTTGATGTATTTTTTATCTCTCACCCAATGGAGTATAATCCAACTCACCCAGAATATTCTTGTAAGCAGGACGAATAATGCGGCGACCCTCGAAGTTGAGTTCTTCGATGCGATGGGCAGTCCAACCCACGATACGGGCCATAGCAAAGATAGGAGTATAAATCTCCTGAGGAAGACCAATCATCTCATAGATGAAACCGCTATAGAAATCGAGGTTAGCACAGGCAGGCTTGCTGCCGCCACGATGTTCCTGCAGGCACTTGATACCCTCCTGCTCGATAAGCTTCAGGAAGTTGTACTCATCCTCCCTACCCTTCTCCTTGGCAAGCTCGCCAGCCAGTCGCTTCAACTCTACGGCACGAGGATCGCTCAAGGTATAAACCGCATGGCCGATACCATAGATAAGACCCGTCTTATCATAAGCCTCCTTGTTGAGCATGCGCTTCAGGTAGATATCGAGTTCGTTGACATTGGTCCAATCCTTGATAGCCTCCTTCAGATGATGGAACATATTGATAACCTTGATGTTGGCACCACCATGAAGAGGACCCTTCAAGCTACCGATACCGGCAGCGATGGAGCTGTAGGTATCCGTGCGGGTAGAAGAAGTAACACGCACCGTAAAGGTAGAGTTGTTACCACCACCATGCTCTGCCTGGATGATGAGGAGCAGATCGAGCATACGCGCATCCAACTCTGAGTAGTTCTCGTGCTTCATCATATAGAGGAAGTTCTCTGCGATAGAGAGATTCTCGCGTGGATGGCGAATGTGCAAGCTTCTGCCCTGTACAGAGTGACGATAGATGTTGTATGCATAGGCGATGATGGTTGGGAACTTCGCAATCAGCTCCACACTCTGACGCATCAGGTTGTCGCGGCTGATATCGTCAGGGTTCGGATCGAAGGTGTACATTTCGAGCACGCAACGAGCCAGGATGTTCATGATGTTAGAACCCTCCAGCTCGATGATGTGAGTAATGGTACGGTGGTCGAGCGGCATGTTGTCGTTCAGGAGTTCCTTGAAAGCCTCCAACTCCTCCTTATCCGGCAGCTGACCGGAAAGGAGCAGGAAGGCAACCTCCTCAAATCCGAATCGTTTCTCCTTCAAGAGAGGAGTAACGAGGTCGTCAAGCTCGTAGCCACGATAATAGAGCTTACCCTCGGTAGGCTTCAGCTTGCCATTCTCATCGCGCTCGTAACCCACAACGTTACCGATATTGGTCAATCCTACCAGCACACCAGAGCCATCCTCATTACGAAGTCCACGCTTTACATTGAACTTGGTGAATGCATCCTTATCAATCTTGCATGAGTTCTTTACCTCATCACTTAGTTTATATATTAAATATTCTTTATTCATAACTGTTACTTTTTAGCTGCAAAGTTCAATGCAGAACCAGCCTTGAACCATGCAATCTGTGTATCATTATAAGTATGCTCTACCTCGAAACTATCCTCAGAACCATCCTTGTGCTTCAAGGTGACGGTGAGTTTAGAACCTGGAGCGAACTCCTTCAAACCGGTGAGTGAGATGCGGTCGTCTTCCTGTACCTTATTATAATCATCCTTATTGCAGAATGTAAGGGCGAGCATACCCTGCTTCTTAAGGTTGGTTTCGTGGATACGGGCGAAACTCTTGGCAAGAATCACCTTCACGTTCAGGAAACGAGGCTCCATGGCTGCATGCTCACGAGATGAGCCTTCACCGTAGTTATCCTCAGCCACCACGATGCTGCTGATGCCCTGCGCCTTGTAAGCCTTGGCTGCGGTAGAAACCTCCACATACTTGCCATCCAACTGGTTCTTCACCTTGTTGCTCTCGCCATTGAAGGCGTTGACGGCACCCATCAGCAGGTTATCTGAGATATTCTGAAGATGTCCGCGGAACTTCAACCATGGACCAGCCATTGAGATATGGTCGGTGGTACACTTGCCCTCGGTCTTGATGAGGAGAGGCATATCTACCAGGTCCTTTCCATCCCAAGGAGCGAATGGAGCCAATTTCTGCAGGCGGTTGCTATCTGGAGCAATTACCACCTCAATGTTAGCATTTGCTTCGCTAGGAGCGATGAAGCCCTTGTCTTCTACGGCAAATCCCTTAGGAGGGAAGGTGAAACCGGTAGGCGCATCGAGCTTCACGCTGTTGCCATCCTTATCTGATAAGGTATCGGTGGCAGGATTGAAATCCAGACGACCGGCAATGGTGAGTGCCACGGTGAGCTCAGGGCTACCGATGAAGGCAAATGTATTAGGGTTGCCATCAGCACGACGGCGGAAGTTTCTATTGAAAGAGGTGACGATGGCATTCTTGCGGGTGTTGTCATCAGTGTGACGCTTCCACTGTCCGATGCAAGGGCCGCAGGCATTGGTCATGATCAAGGCACCAATCTTCTTGAAGTCATCGAGGATACCATCACGCTCGGCAGTATAGCGAATCTGCTCAGAACCAGGGTTGATGATGAGCTGCCCCTTTACCTGGATGCCCTTCTCGTAAGCCTGGCGAGCCACACTTGCCGCACGGGCCAAATCCTGATAGGAAGAGTTGGTACAGCTTCCTACCAATCCAACTTCTACCACCATAGGATAATCATTAGCAGGACCCTTCGCCTTCATGTGAGAGATAGGGGTTGCCGCATCTGGAGTAAACGGACCATTGAGATGTGGCTCGACCTTAGAGAGGTCGATTTCTACAATCTGGTCGTAGAAGGCAGATGGATTGGCAAGCACCTCGTCATCAGCACGAAGTTCGGCAGCGTTCTTCTGGGCAAGAGAAGCAATCTCCTCACGACCCGTCTTGCGGAGATATTCGCTGGCATTCTGGTCGAATGGGAAGATAGAGCAGGTAGCACCCAGCTCTGCACCCATGTTACAGATGGTAGCCTTACCCGTGGTAGAGATGCCGTCGAGGCCATCGCCAAAGTATTCAAGGATGGCATTGGTACCACCCTTCACTGTGAGAATGCCCAGGATTTCGAGAATCACATCCTTTGGAGTAGCCCAGCCAGAGAGCTTACCCGTGAGATGCACACCGATGAGGCGAGGCATCTTGAGTTCCCAAGGCTGACCAGTGAGCACATCCACGGCATCGGCACCACCAACGCCCACGGCTACCATACCGAGACCGCCGGCATTTGGAGTATGGGAATCTGTACCCACCATCATACCGCCTGGGAAGGCATAGTTCTCGAGTACCACCTGGTGGATGATACCAGCTCCTGGTCCCCAGAATCCGATGTGATATTTCTGAGATACCGACTTCAAGAAATCATATACCTCCTTGTTGGTCTTACATGCTTCAGGAAGGTCTTGAATAGCACCCACGTCTGCACGAATCAAGTGATCGCAATGTACTGAAGCAGGAACTGCCACTTTATCCTTACCTGCGTTCATAAACTGCAAGAGCGCCATCTGAGCGGTAGCATCCTGCATCGCCACGCGGTTAGGTCGGAAATCCACATATTCTATACCTCTTTTATATGGGCGCAACTCAGCAGGGTCGAAAAGATGCGCAAAGAGCACCTTCTCGGCATAAGTGAGAGGTCGTTTCACAGTAGCCTTAGCCTGTTTTACACTTTCCGAATACGAAGCATAAAAGCTTCTCAGCATTTCAATGTCCAGTATCATCTTATTCACTAATTATTTGATTAACTATACATTCGTGTGCGCACACCATACAACAGCATAATACGCACTACCGAACTTTTTTGTTTGCAAATATACGACTTTTTCTGCAAATAGTAGCACATTTTATTGAAAATTTATCATTTTGCTAGCATTTTTCTTGATTCTTGATGAATTTGTTGCATATTTATACGAAAGATTGCTGTTTTTCCACTATAAATAAAGAATTCAAAGTAAAAACATCAGAAAAGCAAGAAAACAATAGTAAAAGCAGAAGAAAATCAGAAAACAATCGCAGAAGAAAAAGAAAAACGATAAAACATTTGGCGCTATACACATTATTTATTATCTTTGCAGATGTTATGAGAATAGACATTATTACAGTATTACCAGAGATGCTGGAGGGATTCTTCAATGAATCTATCCTGGCACGTGCGCAGAAGAAGGGCCTCGCAGAGATCCATCTCCACAACTTGCGCGACTATACATTAGATAAATGGAAACGAGTGGACGACTATCCATACGGAGGAAGCGCCGGAATGGTGATGCAATGCGAACCAATAGACCGATGCATCACTGCCCTGAAGGCAGAGCGTGACTACGATGACGTCATCTATGTATCTCCGGATGGCGAGACCTTCAACCAGAAGATAGCCAACGAAATGTCGCTGGGTGGAAACCTCATCATCCTCTGCGGTCACTACAAGGGAATCGACCAGCGCGTGCGCGATCATCTTATTACCAGAGAAATCAGCGTAGGTGATTATGTGCTCACGGGCGGCGAACTGGCAGCAGCTATTATTTCAGATGCGGTAATCCGCCTCGTACCAGGAGTCATCAGCGATGAACAGAGTGCCCTCTCCGACTGCTTCCAAGACGACATTCTGTCAGCTCCTATCTACACCCGTCCTTCAGACTACAAGGGTTGGAAGGTTCCTGAAATCCTGCTTAGCGGCAACGAAGCAAAAATCCGCCAGTGGGAGTTTGACCAGGCAATGGAACGAACCAAGCGATTAAGACCCGACTTGCTTAAAGAATAATAGGCTAATAGGCTGAAGCCAATCTGCAGGATGGGCATATATAAAAGATAAGCACATATATTAAGGGGAGTATATATAAGGTGAACATATATACAAGAATAGCCTGTTCTCAAAACACGACTTTTTGTTTTGAGAACAGGCTGTTTTATAATGAAAATTTCAAACTAGGAATCTATGACGCAAACTTCATCATAGGAATTTCTCACAAAACTTTTCTCCCAGCATAAATCCTTCTTCATAGAGACGCTCTAATTTATCCGTATTCTTTTCTATGCGCCCTACTTCCATTGGACGAATCGGACGAATACAAGTGATTTTGCCAGCAGCCTCCAAATCATCAATCAGTTGAATCTGCTCATTATAAGCCTTATGCCGATGACTCAAGACCACTCGCAGGCGCGGATAGTTCTTATATAAATAAGGTAGCTTTCTATCTTTGCCAGTATCTCTCCAACCTTTGTTGCGGGTCAAGACAACCACATTGTGCTCATAACCTTTGTCTATAGCTCTCATCACGGGAATACTGTCTGATATTCCACCATCGAGCATTGGGATACCATCCACATCCACGATTTTACTCACGTATGGCAAACTGCTGGAAGCACGTACAATATCGAGGGCACGCTGCCGATCATGATTTTCCGAAAGATACATAGGCTTGCCCGTAAGACAATTCGTGGTAACCATCTCGAATCGGTCGGCATATTTAAAATAGGTATCAAAATCGTAAGGAAGCAACAGATTCGGAAACTTATCGTAAAGCAACTCACGGTCGAAAATACACCCTTGCGTTACCAGATGTCGGATGCCGATATACTGATACCTCGCCAAATAATCGATATTTGAAATACGGGCACGACGCGGCTGGCGACTGATGTACGACATACCATTACATGCACCTGCCGACACCGCCACCGTATATGGGAAATAAACATCATGCTTCATAAAAGCATCAAGTACGCCACTGGTAAAGACGCCACGCATACCTCCACCTTCCAAGACCAAACCAGTTTTTTCCAAATTCAACTTCATAACCTTTATTCTTCCACTGTTTTTTGATTGCATTACACTAATCAAGATTCATACTCTTACAGATTATCACTCTCTGCATTACTAACGATTTGCACTCTGAGAAAACTCATTTTCTTACATTTTGTCCCTCAAAAAGAGCATTTTTATATTAATTATTTATAAATTCGCTAGTTTTTTCTATTTTTGATTGCAAAGATAATACATTTTTGCGAAATAATTGCTAACTTTGCAGCAAAATAAAGTAAAATTCTAAAAATATGTTTAGCAAGGACACTTATATTAGCCGCAGACAAGAGCTTAAGAAGCTCGTCAAAAGCGGCGTCATCATTCTTTTCGGAAACAACAATTCACCTTGTAATTTCCCTAATAACGGATATTACCCATTCCGCCAGGACTCAACATTCCTGTACTATTTCGGTTTGCAGCGAGACGGTTTGGTTGGTGTAATTGACATAGATAACGACATCGAAACTTTAATCGGTGATGATATCGACTTGGTAGATATCGTATGGTACGGAAGCGTAGATAGCGTCCACAATCTCGCAGAGCAGGTGGGCGTACATAATTCTGCACCAATGAAGAGTCTGAAGACCATCTGCAATGATGCTATGGCGAAGAAACGCAAGATTCACTTCTTGCCACCTTACCGCTATGATATCAAGCTTCAGGTATTTGACCTCCTTGGAATTCATCCAAACCAGCAGAAAGAGGAAGCCAGCATGGATCTCATCAAGGCGGTTGTCAAGATGCGTTCTACCAAGACTCCTGAGGAAATTGAGGAATTGGAGCGTGCTTCTGTTATCGGATATAAGATGCACACCACTGCTATGAAGCTCGTCCGCCCAGGAATCACAGAAAAATATGTAGCAGGACAGGTAAGCGGAATTGCTCACTCTTATGGAGCAATGGTTAGTTTCCCAACTATCTTCAGCCAGCATGGAGAGATTCAGCATGGTTATCCATCTATGAATCTGCTCGAGGAAGGAAGACTGGCACTTTGTGATGCAGGTGCAGAGACTATGAACAATTACTGTTCAGACCATACCCGTACAATGCCTGTCAGCGGTAAGTTCAGCCAACGCCAGTTGGAAATCTACTCTATCGTAGAGGCTTGTCACGACTACGCTCTGGAAGTTGCAAAGCCAGGAATGAAGTGGGCTGATGTCCACTTTGCCGTATGCCGCTTGCTCTTCGACCGTATGAAAGAGTTAGGTCTTGCCAAAGGTGATACAGAAGAGGCTGTACGTGCTGGTGCCCACGCTATGTTCCTGCCTCACGGATTGGGACACATGATGGGTATGGATGTTCACGATATGGAGAACCTCGACCAGATAAACGTTGGCTTTGATGATGAAGTTCGCCCTAACCTGGAACAGTTTGGTACAAACTGCCTGCGTATGGGCCGTCGCCTTGAAGAAGGCTTCGTAGTAACAGATGAGCCAGGTGTTTACTTCATTCCAGCTCTCATCGACGAATGGAAAGCTTCAGGTCATTGTGCAGAGTTCCTCAACTTCGATAAGATTGAGACCTACAAAGACTTCGGAGGCATCCGTATCGAGGATGATGTACTCATCACCAAGGATGGTTGCCGATTCCTCGGAACCGACCGTATACCTTACCATCCAAAGGATGTAGAGGAGTATATGGCTGCCCACAGAGGAGAGATTCTTTAAATAGAAAAATCCATTCAAGCAAATGAACGAAGAACCCTCAAGGTTTTCAATACTTGAGGATTCTTCATAGAGAGATATAAGTATAGAATAAAATTATTAATTTAAGAGAAAAATTTCATGAAGAAATCAATGATCGTTGCAGCCATGTTGGCTATGGTTGCCACTGGCGCAAATGCGAAATCAGCAACAGATTCTGCTACCATCGCAAAGAACAAGCCTGTATTCACTGTAGTGAAACAGAATCCTATTACAAGCATCAAGGACCAGAACCGCAGCGGTACGTGCTGGGCTTACTCTACACTCAGCTACTTCGAAAGCGAGATTCTGAAGCATACAGGTAAAACCTACGACCTCAGCGAGATGTTCGTAGCTAACAAAACTTATATGGACCGCGCCACTATGGCTGTAAGAATGCACGGTGACGTAAGCTTCTCTCAGGGCGGTAGCGCATACGATGTACTTTATGCTTTGCAGCACTACGGAATCGTACCGGAGGGCGCAATGCCAGCTCCTGGTACTTTGACAGGCGACTCACTCGCTAACTTCGGTGAGTTCTTCGATGTAATGACTCCATACGTAGAGGCTGTAGCTAAGAGCAACGCTAAGAAGATTTCTTCTGCCTGGAAGAGCGGTCTTCAGGGTATCATCGACTCATATATCGGTAAGACTCCAGAGAAGTTCACATATCAGGGCAAGCAGTACACTCCACAGTCATTCTGCCAGAGCCTCGGCTTGAACCTCGATGATTATGTTACCATCACCAGCTATACTCACCACCCAATGTGGAGCAAGTTTGCTGTTGAGGTACAGGATAACTGGCGTTGGCCTTTGAGCTACAACGTACCAATGGATGACCTTTGCAAGATCATCGACAACGCTATCAACAACGGCTACACAGTAGCTTGGGGTGGCGACGTAACAGAGGACGGTTTCACTCGTAAGGGTCTCGGTATCGCATACGACGTCAAGAAGGTTCGTTCTATGGCAGGTACAGACGCAGACCACTGGTTCAAACTCTCTAAGGACGAGAAGAAGGAGAAGTTCGATTCACTTGGTGTAAACGCACCAGAAGTTGTTCCTACCCAGGCTATGCGCCAGGAAGCTTTCGACAACTGGGAGACTACCGATGACCATGGTATGCACATCTATGGTATCGCTAAGGACCAGAACGGCAAGGAGTACTATATGGTAAAGAACTCTTGGGGTGAGTATGGTGACTACAAGGGAACATGGTATATGACCAAGGCTTTCGTAGCTTACAAGACAATGGACTTCATGGTAAACAAGAATGCCATTCCTAAGGATATCCGCAAGAAGCTCGGCATCTAATTTATTCAAAATAAACATAACCAAAGGCAGCAAACAGTAGAGTTTGCTGCCTTTTTGTTTACCTGCAAGTATTATTTTTACTTAAATCTAGGTATTTTTAAATAAAATACTTCATAAACATTTTCGATTGTCATTTTATTTTCGTAACTTTGGGGGCAGAAATAAAAAATAATTAAAATGCATTTTAAATGGAATTACGAAGAACCGACACCAGAGCTGGAGAAATCGGCTAAAGAACTAGCCGACAAACTCAGTATCAGCCCTATCCTAGCCAAGCTTCTCATCCATAGAGGCATTACGACAGAATCTGCAGCCAAGCGGTTTTTCCGCCCCCAGCTGTCTGATCTCATCAATCCATTCCTGATGAAGGATATGGATATCGCTGTAGATCGCCTCAACGATGCAATGGGAAGAAAGGAGCGCATCATGGTCTATGGAGACTATGACGTGGATGGATGCACGGCTGTAGCATTGGTGTACAAGTTTCTGCAACAGTTTTATTCCAACATTGATTACTACATACCAGACCGATACGACGAAGGCTATGGAGTAAGCAAAAAGGGAATAGACTTTGCGCACGAAACAGGTGTAAAACTCATCATTATCCTGGATTGCGGCATCAAAGCTATCCAGGAGATAGAATATGCCAAGAGTCTTGGCATAGATTTCATCATCTGCGATCATCATGTCCCTGACGATATGATGCCACCAGCTGTGGCCATACTCAACCCCAAACGCCCGGATGATCCATTCCCATTCAAGCATCTCTGCGGTTGTGGCGTAGGATTCAAGTTCATGCAGGCTTTTGCCAAGAACAACAACATTCCTTTCTCACGCCTCATCCCATTACTCGACTTCTGTGCCGTGAGCATTGCTGCCGACATAGTGCCTGTAGTGGATGAAAACCGAATTCTTGCCTTCCACGGACTCAAACTTCTCAATACCAATCCAAGTATCGGACTCAAGGCGATTATCGATATCTGCGGACTCAACGGAAGAGAGCTGTCTATGAGTGACATCGTCTTCAAGCTAGGACCACGCATCAATGCATCAGGACGTATGGAGAACGGTAAGGAAAGCGTAGATCTGCTGGTAGAGCGAGACTTCGGTCAGGCTCTGAAAATGGCAAAGCACATCAATGAGTACAACGAGCAGCGCAAGGATATAGACAAGCAGATGACAGAAGAAGCCAATCTAATCGTGTCACGACTGGAGACACAGAAACACAACTCCAGCATCGTACTCTATGATGAAGGTTGGAAAAAGGGAGTCATCGGCATCGTAGCATCCCGACTTACGGAAATCTACTTCCGTCCTACCGTAGTATTGACCCGTGACGGAGACCTTGCAACAGGTTCGGCTCGCAGCGTAACAGGATTCGATGTATATTCTGCCATCAAGAGTTGCCGCGACCTGCTTATCAACTTCGGAGGTCACACCTATGCCTGCGGACTTACGATGAAATGGGAAAACGTGAAGGAGTTTAGAGACAGATTCCACCAGTACGTGGCAGAACATATCGCTCCCGAACAGACGGAAGCGATGCTCAACATAGATGCGATGATAGACTTCAAGGACATAACGAAACAGCTGCACTCAGATTTAAAGAAGTTCTCACCTTTTGGTCCATGCAATAGCAAACCCGTATTCTGCACGCAGAACGTATATGATTACGGCACCAGCAAGGTGGTGGGCAGAGAGCAAGAGCATATCAAACTGGAATTGGTAGATTCTAAATCGAGTACCGTAATGAACGGAATTGCCTTCGGGCAAAGCGCGGCTGCCCGATACATCAAAAGCCGCCGCAGTTTCGACATTGCATACACCATTGAGGACAATATTTTCAAGAAGAATCAAGTCCAACTTCAAATAGAGGCTATCAGGCCAAATGACTAAGAAAAAATGGCAGATCAATTTCAACTTATTCTGCAAAAGTATTGGGGGTATCCTGATTTCCGAGACATTCAACGCAATATCATCGAAAGCATTGCCTGCGGACGGGATACCCTCGGTCTTATGCCTACAGGTGGCGGCAAATCCATCACATTCCAGGTGCCTGCCTTGGTCAAGGAAGGTGTATGTATCGTCATCACCCCTCTCATCGCCCTGATGAAAGACCAGGTACAGCATCTTAGAGAACGAGGTATACTGGCTGATGCCATCTATGCAGACAAATCGAGAAACGAAATTCTCCAGACGCTCGACAACTGTATCTTCGGGGGCGTAAAGATTCTCTACGTTTCACCAGAACGACTCGCATCAGAACTCTTTCAGACCAAGCTCAAACACATCCATGTAAGTTTCATCACAGTAGATGAAGCCCATTGTATCAGCCAATGGGGCTACGATTTCCGCCCTTCTTACCTGCAGATAGCCAAAATCAGGGAAATGATTCCCCAGGCACCTATCCTTGCTCTTACAGCGACTGCGACTCCAGAAGTTGTGGATGATATACAGGAAAGACTCCATTTTGCAGAAAAGAATGTGTTTAAGATGAGCTTCGAACGCAAGAACCTCGCTTATGTTGTACGCAACACTTCCAATAAGCAGGGTGAAATGGTGCATATCCTGCAAAGCGTGAAAGGCTCAGCCATAGTCTATGCCCGAAGTAGAAAACGCACCAAGGAAATGGCTGAACTATTGTCTAAGAAAGGTATTTCCGCCACCTTTTACCACGCCGGACTCGCTCCTGATGAGAAGGATGTGCGACAGAAAGCCTGGCAGGCAGACGAAGTAAGGGTGATGTGCGCCACAAACGCCTTTGGAATGGGAATAGACAAACCCGATGTGAGGATGGTGATTCACATAGACTGTCCCGATTCACTTGAGGCTTACTTCCAGGAGGCTGGACGTGCCGGAAGAGATGGGGAGAAATCCTATGCAGTACTGCTTTTTGACAGAAGCGACGAGTCGAAACTCAAGAAACGAATAGATGATACCTTTCCTCCTAAAGAAATGATACAGGACGTTTACGAACATCTTGCCTACTTCTACCAGATAGGTGTAGGTAGCGGATGTGGCAAGACCTTCGAGTTTGACATCGATAAATTCTGCATCACCTACAAGTTTTTCCCCACCAAAGTAGATTCTGCCCTCAGGATTCTTGAACGAAGCGGCTATCTGCACTACGAGGACGATCCAGATGGTAAAGCCCGCGTTATGTTTCTCCTGGGCAGAAACGAACTTTATATACTCGATCAGCTTCCTCCTACACAGGAGGCGGTCATCACAGCATTACTGCGCAGCTACGGCAGTCTGTTTGTGGATCTTACCTTCATAGACGAGCATCTTATTGCCCGCCAGGCGGAATTAAACATCCAGCAGGTATATTTTGCATTAAAGAACCTGGCAGCCCGCCACATCATCAAATTCATCCCCCGCCGCAAGATACCTTTCATCAGCTATACACGCGACCGAGTAGATGGCAACAAGGTACAGATTCCGCAAGAGGTATGGGAAGGCCGTAGAGAGCAATATATGAAGCGTATTCAAAGCATGCTGCAATATGCCAAAAATGATGAGATATGCCGCTCACGCCAGTTGCTCGCCTATTTTGGTGAACATAATGAAACGAAATGCCAGCAGTGTGATGTTTGCCTGGCGAAGGAAACGGAAGAGAAAGAAAAGGAATTCCGCAGAAAGATTGCAGAAGAAGAAATCATCATAGAAGACCTCAAAGTCATAGAAAAACGAAAGGATGATTGAAAAGATAAAAGGATGATTGAAAGTCGAAAGGATGATTGGAAGCCGAAAGGATGATTGGAAAAGCAACCTCCTTTCGACTTTATCATATACGTAAAAGGGAGCGACCCATCACGGACCGCTCCCTTTATAACATTATGTACGAGAAAAAAATTAGTTATTCTCAGGACGAAGCTTACGTACAGTAACACCAGCCTGCCACATCTCCTTGTTGCGCATAGCCTCGAGTTCTGCGTTCAACTTCTCACGATAATCAGCCTGAGAGTTCTTGTCGATAGAAATCTGAGCCTCATTACCAGTCTTAACAGAGTAATACAACCATTCCATAACAGGCTTGATAGCCTCACGGAAACGAGGAGCCCAATCAAGAGCACCACGCTGAGCTGTTGTAGAACAGTTAGCATACATCCAATCCATACCCTTAGCACCGAAGAGAGGGCCAAGGCTCTGAGTCAACTCCTCAACAGTCTCGTTGAATGCCTCAGATGGAGAGTGACCGTTCTCACGGAGTACATCGTACTGAGCCTCCAAGAGGCCCTCGATAGCACCCATCAAAGAACCACGCTCACCAGTAAGGTCAGAAGTAGCCTCACGCTGGAATGTAGTCTTGAACAGATAACCTGCACCGATACCGATACCGAATGCAATAGTCTTTTCCTCTGCCTTGCCAGATGCATCCTGGTAAACAGCGTAAGAACAGTTCAAACCACGACCCTCGCAGAACATAGTGCGGAGAGAAGTACCAGAACCCTTAGGTGCAACCATTATAACATCAATATCCTTAGGTGGAACTACGCCTGTGCGATCGCTCCAGTTGATAGCGAAACCATGTGAATAATACAAAGTCTTACCTGCTGTGAGGTGTGGCTTAATTTTTGGCCAGCAAGCAATCTGACCGGCATCAGAAAGCAACATACAGATGATAGTACCCTTCTCAGCAGCTTCCTCGATAGAGAACAAAGTCTTGCCTGGTACCCAGCCATCCTTCAAACACTTCTCGTAGGTCTTACCCTGACGCTGTCCGACGATGACGTTGAAACCATTATCGCGAAGGTTGCAAGCCTGACCAGGACCCTGGATACCGTAACCGATAACTGCGATAGTTTCGTTCTTCAATACTTCACGTGCTTTCTCCAATGAAAATTCATGACTAGTGACAACAGTTTCCATTACGCCACCGAAATTCATTTCTGCCATAATTGTAACTTAATTTTTGTGCGGCTTGCCTATTGTGGAGCCGCGGGTTATACTTGTCCATACGGATGCGAGCTGTATTCTTATCCAAAGAGAGCCTGTTTGATCCGTCCACCACCTACACGAGGAAGCGGCACTGGGTTTATTTTTTATTTCGAGTGCAAAGGTAATGATTTTCTATGAAACCACCAAATTTTTCTTTCATTTTTTCATAAATTTCACCTTACTTCTTACAACTTCCACCTCAATATCGCTATTTTGGCTTATTTTTGTTATTTTTATGCAAAATTCTTCCATTTTTTGAGGTTCGTTAACAGAAGCTTCTTTTTCTGTTTTTCCCCCATCACCCACCTTCTCTACATAGAAATTCAGCTGATCGCCCTGATGACTCTCTGCTACGTATGCGATTTCGAAGCGCTGTAAAAAATGAGTCTTGTAATAATCCAGGTCAAAAAGATCGAGTACATGCTCGATATATTTCACAGAATTAATATGGCCATTTACATCCACATCATTATAATAGGTATGAATAGTACGTACCAATTCTGCATCTTTACCCATCTTGACACGAGAGCTGGCTGCAATAGGACAAGGTTTCTCTGTTTCTATATATTCCTTGATAAGTCCATCATGGATACTGAAAATATCCACTGGCTGACGGGTCTCAGTATCAATCATTGCCCAGACACTTTTACCATAGCCATATACCTTCTCAGCTTCAGAACCATCCGAAACAGATGCACAGATTTTAAAGTTTCGGCTAGTGAAGTACTTCATCGCACTCTCTACCCAGGTCTCTACATAAAACTTATCATAAGACTTTGGCATTTCCTGCATCTCGATAGCGAGACGACTCAAGACCCAGGTTTTGTGTCGGGGCATCAGATAGTTCATTCCATAACCACGATCGTTACTATGGAAATCGGCAGCATTCAGAAGATGATTTCCCAAATGCCCCATAAACAGACGACTTGCAAAATCGCAATGGAAAGGTTCTGCCAGAAACTCGTAGCAACCTACCTTATCTAATAATTCCTGTTTCATATTCTTCGGTTTTTGATTTATTGTTTTATATCTTATTATATATATAACGAAGCCACCTATATCTTTATTACATACAAGAAACTAAAAAATCCCTCTGCTCTTGGTCTTCCAACCAGGTAAGCAAAGGGATTTTCCTCGTTTAAATCTGTTTGTTCCAGAATCAATATATTCTTTCAGAATTCCTGTCCGAGACTATTCTTCTGAATTCTTTTTCAGATAATCAGAGATAGGCTCATCGAAGCTTCTTGTAACGGCAATTCTACCACTTCTACTGTACTGCAAAAGACAATCGAAACTGTTGAGCTGATGGAAAAGATCAGCGATATCCTCAGTAAGACCCGCCAAGAGCACAGTACTGTAGGTAGGATTCACCTCCATCATACGGGCATCGTGCTTGCGGATAGTACGGGAAACCTCAGGATTCTCCAAGAGAATAGGAGTAGAAATCTTGTAGAGTGCTACCTCGTGGATGAAAATCTGATCATCTGCATAATAATCACTCTTCACCACATCAATTTTCTTCTCTATTGCCTTGTTGATTTTCTCAATCTGCTCAGCATCACTCCATACCGTGATAGTATATTTGTGGATGTTCTTGATACTGCTAGCCGACACATTCAAGCTCTCGATATTCACCTGTCTTCTTGTAAATACAGCGGTAATCTGATTCAGGATACCTGCAATATTCTCAGAATAGACAAGCAATGTATATAATTTCTTATCGTTGTTATTCTCCATTTTATTTCTATTGTTTAAAATGTATGGTTACACCTTATTATATATAGCCGAAAGCCATTAATAGTGGAGCTCAAGCAGCATTTCGTCCACACTCTTTCCCGGCAGAGTCATAGGAACAATATCCTCATCTTCCTTGATGGCGCATTCCAAAAGGTAAGGTCCCTTGGTGCTGATCATCTTCTCAACCTTCGCCTTCAGATCCTTGCGGTCGATTACCACATCGTAAGGAATGCCATAAGCCTTGGCAATTTCCTCATAACGAGGGTTCAGCATATGGGTGAAAGAGCGACGTCCCTCAAACATCAAATCCTGCCACTGGCGTACATTGCCCAGATAGTTATTGTTCAAGAGAATCATCTTCACTGGTGCCTGCTGCTCCATGATGGTACCCAATTCCTGGATGTTCATCTGGAAACCGCCATCACCGAAGAAACAGCAGATGGTACGGTCTGGTGCGCCGAATGTTGCACCGATAGCAGCAGGAAGACCGAAGCCCATGGTTCCGAAACCACCACTGGTAACAATACTCAGTTTCTTTGTGAACTTGAAGTAGCGGCTACTGATCATCTGGTTCTGACCTACGTCGTTCACGAGAACAGCCTCATTATTGGTAGCTTCAGTCACCACATTGGTTACCTCACCCATCAGCAGAGGGCCTTCAGTAGGATGAATATCCTTCTCGATAACCTTCTCCTGTTCCTGCTTGCGATATTCCTCGAAGGAATCTCTCCACTCGCGATGAACATTCTTATTCAAGAGACGAGTGATGGCAGGCAACGTCTGCTTGCAATCGCCAATCACAGCCACATCAGTCTTGATGACTTTATCGATTTCCGACTTATCAATATCAAGATGGATAATCTTAGCCTGCTTGGCATATTTGGAAGGAACGCCCGTGATACGGTCACTGAATCGCATACCGATGGCAATGAGCACATCACACTCCTGAGTCTTCATATTGGTAGCATAAGAACCATGCATACCGAGCATACCCATATTAAGCGGATGGTTGCTAGGAAGAGCAGAAAGACCGAGCAGGGTACGACCAGCCGGGATATCAGCCTTCTCCAGGAATTCAACCAGTTCATTATGAGCACCACCCAGTTCTACGCCATGACCGACGAGAGCGAAAGGGCGCTTTGCCTGATTGATGAGTTCAGCAGCTTCAGCTACAGCCTTTTCATCAATCTTCGGATATGGATTATAAGATGTAACCTTCTCACATTTCACCGGTTCCCACTCACAAGTAGCAATCTGGGCATTCTTGGTGAAGTCGAGTACTACAGGTCCCGGACGACCGCTACGAGCGATGAAGAAGGCACGGCTTACAGCCCATGCCACATCCTCAGGACGGCGAATCTGATAAGACCACTTAGAGATAGGCTGAGTAACGCCCACCAGGTCAACTTCCTGGAAGGCATCAGTACCCAAAGCGCCCACACCCACCTGTCCGGCGATGACCACGATAGGTGTAGAATCCATCATGGCATCCGCAATACCGGTGAGCGTATTAGTTGCTCCAGGACCACTAGTAACGAGAGTAACACCCACTTCGCCGCTGACTCGGGCGTAGCCCTGTGCAGCGTGAGCAGCAGCCTGCTCGTGACGAACCAAGATGTGATCAAACATCTTCTTCTCTCCTCTCGTGTAACCATACAGCGCATCAAACACTGGCATGATGCTACCACCTGGGTAACCGAAGATGGTCTTAACCCCTTCGTTATGCAGGGAGCGCATCAATGCTTCAGCTCCTGTTATTACTTCTTTTGCCATTTATCTATATCTTATTCTGAATAATTCAAAAACTTTATTTTCTTTGTTGTCAAAGACAAACCTTCTTGCCTGGGAAACCAGGAAAGGATTAGTCAATGATTCTTACACCACCCTTATCAGCAGAGCTTACGCTCTGTGCGTATGCACGCAAAGCCTTACTAACCTGACGATTACGCTTCAGCGGCTGCTGTGGACGAGCAGCAAGTTCCTCGTCGGAAAGCTTCACATTGATAGAGCGGCTAGGAATATCGATAACGATGATATCGCCATCCTTGATTTTGCCGATGTTACCACCAGCAGCAGCCTCTGGGCTAATGTGACCGATACTCAAGCCAGATGTACCTCCTGAGAATCGACCATCTGTGATGAGGGCACACTCCTTACCGAGGTGACGGCTCTTGATGTATGAAGTTGGATACAGCATCTCCTGCATACCAGGACCACCCTTAGGACCCTCGTGTGTGATGACAACACAATCACCAGAGTTCACCTTACCACCAAGGATACCCTCGCAGGCATCTTCCTGAGAATCGAAGCATACAGCAGGACCCTCGAAATGCCAGAGTACTGGATCCACACCTGCGGTCTTTACTACGCAACCATTCTGCGCGATATTACCGAAGAGCACAGCAAGACCACCATCCTTGGTATATGCATGTTCGAGATCACGAATACAGCCATTCTCTCTATCTGTATCAAGACTCTCCCACTGTGCATCCTGACTACCCATCTGAGTAGAGAATTTTCTGCCAGGAGCAGAATGATAGATGCGGTCAGCCTCAGGATCAATCTCGGCACCTGTGATATCGTATTTCTTCATCTGCTCATCGAGAGTCTTGCCATCCACACGCTTCACAGCACCATTGATAAGGCCACCCTTATTAAGTTCATTCAGGATACCCAGGATACCACCGGCACGGTTACATTCCTGAACGCTATACTTCTGAGTATTAGGAGACAACTTGCAGAGGCAAGGAACCTTGCGACTGAGCTGATCGATATCTTCCATCTTGAAATCGGCACCTGCTTCCTGAGCTACAGCCAAGAGATGGAGCACTGTATTTGTACTACCACCCATTGCGATATCGAGAGTCATGGCATTGAGGAAGGCATCACGGGTAGCAATGCTACGTGGCAATACGCTCTCATCGCCATCCTCATAATAAGCGTAGGCATTCTTTACAACCTGACGAGCCGCAGCCTTGAAGAGTTCGATGCGGTTCTTGTGCGTAGCGAGAATAGTACCATTGCCAGGAAGACTCAAACCGATAGCCTCAGTAAGAGAGTTCATGGAATTGGCAGTAAACATACCAGAGCAGCTACCACATCCAGGGCAAGCACACTGCTCAATCTGCTTCATTTCCTCATCGCTGACACTGGTATCAGCACCCTTAATCATAGCGGTAATCAAGTCAGCATTCTCGCCTTTCCAGCGACCGGCTTCCATCGGACCACCAGAACAGAACACTGTAGGAATATTCAGACGCATAGACGCCATCAACATACCTGGGGTAACCTTATCACAGTTGGAAATGCAGATCATAGCATCAGCCTTGTGCGCATTCACCATATATTCCACAGAATCAGCAATAATATCGCGACTTGGGAGTGAATAGAGCATTCCATCGTGACCCATAGCGATACCGTCGTCAACAGCGATGGTATTGAACTCAGCTGCATAGCAACCCATAGCTTCAATTTCCTTCTTGACAATCTGACCGATTTTATGAAGATGAGTATGACCCGGAACAAACTGTGTGAAACTGTTCACGATGGCGATAATAGGTTTGCCAAACTGCTCATGTTTCATACCTGCAGCTACCCAGAGTGCTCTGGCACCTGCCATTCTTCTGCCTTCAGTACAGACGCTACTTCTTAATGGATGTTTCATATCGTTATTATCTCTTTATATTATCTTGTTCTTTATTGCCAGAAGGTCTCTCTCAAGCCTTCTTCTTACAATTTTGACTGCAAAGATAGTGAGAATTTATGAAACAAACAACAAAATCCGCAAAAACTTTCAATTTTTGCGGATTTTTGTTAGAAAATAAGCTAAATTGCTTACAATTTATCAGAACCATTACACAAAAGCAGCCCAATTGTGCAAAATATAAGGGTCCATATATGTCTTATACAAACAGATTAGAGTTCAAATACCTCGGCAGAACGAGCCTTCACCTCAACCTGCTTGTTACCAGCACCAGCTCCTTGTGCTTCCACCTGGAGTTTCAACGTACGAGGCAAGGCATTCACCACCTTGAGCCAGGTTTTACCGGTCTTGGAATCCTTTACCACGCTGGTGCCCACGTACTTCTTGAGAGCCGCAGGAAGGTTCAGGCTAGATACAATATAAGTATCACCGGAATGCTGACCAAACATCTTCTGCATCTTGTAACTTTCGGTGAGTCGGATTTTCTCCGAATTATCGAAGTAGATCATATCCGGGTTCCAGTTATGATAGCCATCCTTGCAGAGCAGAGGCGCATAAGAAGTCATTTCCACGACATCTCCGTTACGCTCCACATTACAGAGATGAATACCCTCTGCCAAAGCGCGGTCTAATTCATTATTGCCATTTGCAGCATACTCGCCCAGATACACCTTCGGAGCCTTACGGTCGTAATGATCGTAGTAATCCTGATGATTGATAAACCATCCTGGCTGCTCATAATAGTGCTCATCTACCGCATCAATCCATTTTTTATTCTCCTTTGCAATCTTCCAGCCCTCGATATAGTCGGAAGATGGATAATGGAATGGACCTACTGTGCCCACTACTTCAATTTCCGGATACTTCTCCTTGAGAGCCTTGCAGATCATCAGATAGCGCTGTTCGAAATCAGTGGAAATCAAATCTTCGTTTCCGATACCTACCATCTTGAGATTGAAAGGAGCAGGATGTCCAGCATCCGCTCTCATCTTTGCCCACTTCGATGTGGCAGGATCACCATTCGCCCACTCTACCAGGTCGAGAACATCCTGCACATACTTTGGCATTTCTGCCATTGGGATTCCGCCCTGCTGTCCGCAGATGCCCTGTGCATTAGGCCGGGAATTCTGACAAGGTACACCAGCAGCCAATACTGGCAGAGGCTCAGCGCCCATATCCTCACACCACTGGAAATACTCGAAGAATCCCAGCTTACGGGTCTGGTGATAGTTCCAGATATTGAGAGCCGGTTTTCGGTCTTTCAGTTCACCGATACTCTCCTTCCAATGATAGATGTTGCCGAGTCCCTGTCCGTGGAGCATACATCCACCTGGAAAACGTACGAAGCGAGGCTTCAGCTCTGCGATGGTCTCAGCAAGATCCTTTCTCAGGCCATGACCTTTGTAGGTGTCCTGCGGCATCAGGCTCACCATATCTACAGCAACCTTATCCTCACCCTTTGGTAAAATGGCAAAACGGGTATCCTTGCCCAGTTCACCTTTATATTTGTCTGTGATGACAAGCTGCGCTTTGTATTCAGCCCAATCAGGTCCCTGCACCTTCAGCTTAGCCTGGGCTATCGGAAGTCCTTCCTGAGCTACGAGTGCTACAGTAAGCTGCTTTTTCTTGCCGTCGATACAACGGGCATACAGACTCACTTCGTAAGCGGCACCACGCTTGATGACGATTCCCTCCCATCCTATATTATAAATAGGTGTAGATGAGAGGATGGCATAATGCGGATTATTCACGCTTACCCCATTTTCTGTAGAAATGATGACAGAAGAGGATGACGATACAGAAGAAGATGCTGAAGAAGATGAAGCCTCAATTCCCATCCAGGCAGTTGCAGCATTCCAGCCTTTTCGCTCACCATTGTATTCGAAGTCGCCATTCTGCAGGAGTTCTGCACAGAGTCCGCCATCGGCAGCTCTGCTGATATCCTCGAAGAAGATGCCGATAAGCTTGTCGCTGAGGCGATGACTCTTCTGCGGATTCACCGTGAGCTTAGCCGTAAAAGCATCTGCTGCATCCGCCTCCTTTACCATTTTAGCGTGCTGAAGGACAGCCTCCTCACCTTGCTCATTCTTGATTTTCTCCTCTACGTCAGCGATATAAGCCTTCAGATCAGCCTCATTCTTAGGCAGTTTCCGGCTGTTTTCCTTTGCTTCCTCAGCCAGAGCCTTATGCCAGGCACGGATATAGTTCAGATGAATGGCCGGAATTTCAAAGTCGTTACCCTCTACCAATTTACCATTGATGGTAGCCGTATCTCGCTGCCAGAGGATTTCATCGGCAGAAGCTTCCAGCGAATCCTCCTGGAAGGTACGGAAATCCTTGTCGGCATGAACGTATCTTTTGCCTTTCTCCGTCTTCAGATAAAGGTCGAAGGTTCCATCTTCCATCTGATAGGCAGCCACATCACTGATATTCTTCTCCTTCATGATAGGATAATCCTGTGGTCGCCAGGTTACAAGATCTTCAGAATAAGCCACAGCAAACTGTGGTGAGGTCTTATTTACACTCCAAAGAGCCCGCCAGGTACCATCATTTGCCTTGAGAACGAATGGGCGATACATTTTTTTCTCACTGCCCCAAGGTCCGAAGTCTGAGGAACAGAGCTGCCCTACATCCACCCATCTTTCATCGTCTGTAAGATAAGCGAGATGCAGTCCCTGGTTGGGAGCTGGCGAATAGACGAAAATCTGACAGATAGAATCCTTGCCCACTATGGTATAGGCAGGTGCATCCTTATCTGCAACAGACAAAGTCGCCTTATTAACTTGTTTCTTGGCAGCTGGCATTTGAGCCTGCTTTCTGACAGGAGTCAGCGCCACAGCTTGAGTCATAGCCAACAGGGCAGCCGAGAAGAGTAGATACTTTGGTTTCATCATATTACTTCTTATTTATTTTTTGTTTGTTTTTAGATTCTCAATTGTATTACATTACATATACGATGATACGACTTAAAAATCGTATAAAGTTAATAAAAAAGGGGTAGAATGCTTCACAGCAACCTGCCCCCCAACCTAACAACTAAACCTAATAAACTCCCTAATGGGTTAGAGAGACCTAATAATATATTTCTTTTTTTCCTGCGGCAAGCGTATTCTTCATCAGCGAGCAGATGGTCATAGGCCCCACTCCGCCCGGTACTGGAGTAATGAAAGAACACTTTTCAGCCACCTCATCGAACTTCACGTCACCATTCAGGCGGAATCCGCTTTTTCTGGTGGTGTCAGGAACACGAGTCGTACCCACGTCGATGACAACAGCTCCCGGTTTAACCATATCGGCTGTTACGAAATCAGGCTTACCGATAGCCGCAATGATAATATCCGCCTCCCGGCACTCCTCCTTCAGATTTTTGGAGTGCGAGTGGCACACGGTAACCGTAGCATCTCCATACTGCTTCTGCATCATCAGCTGGGCCATAGGCTTGCCCACGATGTTGCTTCTGCCCAGAATAACACACTTCTTACCGCTGGTTTCTATCTGATAATGCTGCAGCAGGGTGAGGATTCCAAGCGGAGTAGCCGAGATGAAACTAGGCATACCCAGCGACATTCTACCCACATTCACGGGATGGAAGCCATCCACATCCTTGCGATAGTCTATCGCCATGGTAATCTTCTGCTCGTCGATGTGCTTCGGCAAAGGCAGCTGCACGATGAAACCATCCACGTCAGCATCCTTGTTGAGCTTATCTACACACTGCAGAAGCTCCTCCTCAGTAACATCCTCCTCAAAACGGATCAGCGTAGATTTGAATCCGCACTTTTCGCATGCCAGGACCTTGTTCTTCACATAGGTTTCGCTGCCACCATCGTGGCCCACCAGCACAGCCACCAGATGTGGCTGTTTGCCTCCTGCGGCTACAATCTGAGCCACCTCCTGGGCAATCTGTTCCTTTATGGCGGCTGCTGTCGCCTTTCCGTCTATTAGCTGCATCTTACTTTTTCTATTTTAAGAATTTTACATTGATAAGCTTCGAGTCTTGGCTCTCTGCTTCAGAATTACATACCTGGCATCTTAGGCATACCTGGCATACCCTTCATACGCCCCATCATCTGCGCCATCTTGTTGCCAGTCATCATCTGCATCATCTTGCGTGTCTGTTCAAACTGCTTGATGAGCTTATTTACCTCCTGGATATTGGTACCAGAACCCTTGGCAATACGCTGGCGGCGAGATGTATTGAGGATAGATGGATTGGTACGCTCCTTAGGAGTCATACTCTGGATGATAGCCTCGATACCCTTGAAGGCATCCTCTGGGATATCGACATCACGGATAGCCTTGCCTACACCCGGAATCATCGCAGCCAGATCCTTGATGTTACCCATCTTCTTGATCTGCTGAATCTGATTGTAGAAGTCATTGAAATCGAACTGGTTCTTGCGAATCTTCTTCTCGAGTTTCTTGGCTTCCTCCAGGTCAAACTGCTCCTGTGCGCGCTCTACCAGCGAAACCACGTCACCCATTCCGAGGATACGGTCTGCCATTCGAGCAGGATGGAACACATCGATAGCCTCCATCTTCTCGCCGGTACCGATAAACTTGATAGGCTTGGTAACCACGGTGCGGATACTGAGGGCAGCACCACCACGGGTATCACCATCGAGCTTGGTGAGAACTACACCATTGAAGTCGAGGCGGTCGTTGAACTCCTTGGCTGTATTTACAGCATCCTGACCCGTCATTGAGTCAACTACGAAGAGAGTCTCATCCGGGTTGAGATGATTCTTGAGGTTGCTGATTTCCTGCATCATCTGCTCATCCACAGCCAATCGACCGGCTGTATCGACGATGACCACATCGTTGCCGTTGGTCTTAGCCTGCTGCAAAGCGTGGTCAGCGATGCTGAGCACATCCTTGTTATCAGGCTCACTATATACAGGCACCCCCACCTGTTCGCCTACTACATGGAGCTGCTGGATAGCAGCAGGACGATATACGTCGCAAGCCACGAGCAAAGGCTTCTTGCCTTTCTTGTTCTTGAGCATATTGGCAAGCTTACCGCTGAAGGTAGTCTTACCAGAACCCTGCAAACCACTCATCAGGATTACAGCAGGGCGACTTTCCAAATGCAATGGAGCTTCCTCGCCTCCCATCAGCTCAGCGAGCTCGTCGTGAACCAACTTCACCATCAGCTGGCCTGGCTTCACGGCTGTCAAAACATTCATGCCGAGTGCTTTTTCCTTCACCTTGTTGGTGAATTCCTTGGCAACTTTATAGTTAACATCGGCATCGAGGAGTGCACGGCGCACATCCTTCATGGTCTCAGCCACGTTGATTTCGGTAATTTTACCCTCACCTTTCAGTATCTTGAAAGATCTTTCTAGTCTATCACTTAAATTTTCAAACATGTTCTTAATTGTACTTTTTTATTTCGGGCACAAAGTTACGAACTTTTTCCGAGAAAGCCAACTCAATCTCGATTATTTTTCATTTTCTTGCTCTTTTGCTTCATTTTGAACATTTGGAAGCGTTTTCTCTGATGATTCCTGCCTGGTCTCATCCTGCTTTTCCAAAGTTTCTTTCTTGTTAGCGCTCAGATTGATAGGATTTTTCAGTTCATACTTCTTTCCCGTAGCCTTTTCGTAGGCAGAGACGATAGGATCCTTTCTGTCCATCTTCTTGAAGATTTCCTGAGCCTGCTTCTTGTGCTTCCGGTCGCGGCTGCCCTGCTTGTCCATCCAGCCGAAGGCATCGAAGCCGATTCCTCCCGGTGATGTTGGCACAGAATTCACCTTCTCTTGTATCTGCTCTTCCATATTGTCGATATGCTCCTGGTTCTTGCCCCAAACGGTCACTTCACCAATCTGTTTGGCTTCGGGAAGGAGAAAAACGGTATCAGGCAACTCCTGATAGCGGATGGTTGCCTTGATATAGCCCGGTTTGGATACGGTAGCAGAATCAAACTGGTAGCGCATGTTCCAGTAGCCCCGATAGTCGGTACGCGCCCAATGGTTATTGTTCGTATGAATGAGGGCTTCCCTGATAGGCACATGATCCTCGGCAGATGCGATGACGCATGTTTTCTGCGCATAGACCATGGAAGCCATCGACAGCAGGGTTATCATCAAAAATATAATTTTCTTCATAATCTTTGCTTTTTTTGTAGGCAAAAATAACAAGAATCCTTCATTCCGCAAAATATTGCAATAGATATTAACCAGATTAAGCAGATATTAACCTCTACGAACAGGTACCTTCTTTTTCGATACGCTTGGCTTCTTCCAGGAGCTTGATGGCATCCACATACTGTGCGATACCCTGAGCCACCTCCTTGGCAGCCTTCATCGCCAGCACTACGGTCTGAGGACGATGCACCACATCACCACCTGCGAATACGCCACGGCGGGTAGTCATTCCGAAAGGACGATCTACCACCTTCACATATCCCTTCTCATCCACCTCGATTCCGGCAGTAGTAGAAACGATACGGTTGGCAGGTCGCGAACCGATAGCCAGATAGATTCTATCAAATTTCTCTACCCTTTCGCCTTCAGGCGTATTCAGCACGCAGCTTCCCAATCTGCCGTTCTGTCCCTTCAGAAAGGCTTCTACGGTAGTTTTCCATTCAAACTTCACACCTTCCTTTACAGCATCCTCGTATTCGCTCTTGATGGCAGGCATCTCCTCCTGGGTCTTTCTGTACAATACGGTAACGTCAGCACCCAGACGGATGGCAGTACGGGCAGCATCCATCGCCACATTTCCACCACCGATTACGCCTACCTTCTCGCCATCGCGCAAAGGAACCATATCGCGGGTCAAGGCACCTTCGTTATAGGCATTTACATTGTGCAGGAAGTAGGTACTCTGACTTACACCATGGAGCTTACTGCCCGGTGTAGAGTCCATATTCTGAGGCACGTTGGTACCGGTACCCATGAAGATGGCATCATAACCGGCACGGAAGAGGCTGTCGATGGTGACATTGTTCTCGCCCACCATACAGTTGGTGATAAACTGCACGCCCAAGGCAGCAATCTTGCTCACCTCATCGCGCACCACAGTCTTTGGCAAGCGATACTCCGGAATACCGTACATCAGTACGCCACCCGGTTCAGCCTGTCCTTCAAAAATCGTTACATTGAATCCCTGTCTTGCCAAATCACCGGCTACGGTAAGTCCTGCAGGACCCGAGCCGATTACAGCCACTCTACCACGGGTTTTCTGTGGCAGGAGCTCACGGGAGAGATTCATCTTGGTATCGAAGTCAGCGATAAACTGCTCCAATTTTCCAATCTGTACAGGTTTTCCCTTCTTGCCGAGCACACAATGTCCCTGGCACTGCTTCTCGTGTGGACACACGCGTCCGCAGATAGCCGGCAGATTGCTCTTGGCATTGATGATGCTCATCGCAGCACCCATGTTACCCATCGACAGTTCGTGTACGAAATCCGGTATATCGTTTTCAATAGGGCATCCCTTCTTACACTGCGGAATCTTGCAATGCAGACATCTCTTGGCTTCCTCAATCGCCTCTCGGGTAGTGAATCCCTCGTTTACCACCTGAAACATGCTAGGCTGTTCAGCTGTGTTATTCTGTTGATCAATCTGTTCACTCATAATCTACTACTCTTCTTTGTCTTCTGTTTTTTCTATTTCTGCTGCTTGATTTCGATGTCTTCCTTCACATGATTTCTGATTTTGGTGAGGAAGAGTTTCATACGCTTGGCATCCTTGTGATCGATGATATCGATGAGTTCAGCCAGCTCTTCGCGAATCTGGGCCACCTGTCCAGATGTATATGGGTTGAAGAGGATTTCCTGCAAGAGATAGTCATCCTCGTTCAATACGCCCTTGGCTATCTGCATGTGGCGCTTGAAGGTGGTACCAGGAGCATCCTGATGCTTCATCACCGCCGCAAAGGCAAAAGTGCTGACAAATGGAATACTCAGCGAGTAAGCCACCGTCTGGTCGTGCTCATCAAAGGTGTACTCATGCAGGCTCAGTCCGAGCTTCAGATAGAGATCCTTGAAGAAAATCTTACCCATATAGTCGCCCTCCTTGATGATGACCGCATTCTCCTCGGAGAGCTGGTTTAGGTTGGCGAATGTAGGACCGAACATCGGGTGGGTGCTCACGTATCGGAAGCCGCTCTTGTCGTAAAACTCCTGCAATCCTGTTTTCACCGACGCAATGTCGCTGATGATACAGTCTTTAGAGAGATGTGGCAGCAACTCCTCAAATGCCGGGATGGTGTATTTCACGGTTACGGCATTGATGACGAGTTCCGGGCGGAACATCTCCACCTCCTCCATCTTGGTGAAACGGTAGCAGTTATAGGTGAAGCGCAGTCGCTTGGCATCCTTTTCATACACAGCCACCTCGTGGTCGAAGCTGAGCAGGTCGATGAAAAAGCTTCCCATCTTTCCTGCTCCCATGATTAATATTCTCATTTATTCTTCACTTTTTAATGCTAAGATAATAATTATTGGAATCGCTCCCAATATAATATTTAACAGTGTCATATTACTTACTAACTAAATTGTAAATAAAGTCTTTCAACTCTTGTGGAAGAGTAACACAACCTTTTTCATAATCCTTGATATGAGACATATTACCATTCTTGCTTTTATTTCTGATTCAGAATTTCCAACTGCTGGCGAACACTCTCCTCGTGGATATGCTCAAAGATCTGGGCAGCAAACTCAGGGCTCATTCCGCAGAGTGAAGCCTGGGCACCACGCTTCTCGAGAATCTCGTTGTAGCGGTTGGTCTGTACGATTGTCATATTGTGCTCCTTCTTGTAGGTACCGATTTCGCGGCATACACGCATACGCTTGGCAAGGAGATCCATCAGCTGGTTGTCACACTCATCAATCTGACCGCGCAGCTGATGCAGACCCTCTGTAGAATAATGCTCATCACGAACTACGAGGAGGCTCAGGATGTAATCCAGGATATCTGGAGTAACCTGCTGCTTGGCATCGCTCCAGGCATCATCAGGAGAGCAGTGGCTCTCTACGATCAGACCGTCGAAGCCCAGGTCCATAGCCTGCTGGCAGAGAGGAGCGATGAGGTCGCGGCGACCGCCGATGTGGCTAGGGTCGCAGATGATAGGCAACTGAGGAATGCGGCGGTGCAGCTCGATAGGAATCTGCCACATAGGGAGATTGCGGTAGATCTTCTTGTCGAAGCTGGAGAATCCGCGATGGATGGCACCGAGTCGCTTGATACCAGCCTGGTTGATACGCTGGAGCGCACCGATCCAGAGCTCAAGATCCGGATTCACCGGGTTCTTCACCAGCACAGGAACATCCACGCCCTGAAGGCTGTCTGCCAGTGCCTGCATGGCGAATGGATTGGCAGAAGTACGGGCTCCCACCCACAGAATATCGATTCCATATTTCAAGGCGAGCTCCACATGCTCAGGAGTAGCCACCTCGGTAGCTGTGAGCATACCGGTCTCCTCCTTCACCTGCTTCATCCAAGGCAAGGCAGCCTCGCCATTTCCCTCGAAGCCTCCTGGTTTGGTACGTGGCTTCCATACACCAGCGCGGAACATGTGGCAGCCTTTAGCAGCCAGCTGCTTGGCGGTAGTCATAACTTGCTCTTCAGTCTCTGCAGAGCATGGGCCTGCAATGACGATAGGGCGTTCCTGATCACTAGGGAGATTCAATGGTTCTAATTCTAATTCCATAGTCGTATATTTTAATTTTTTATTTTTTACTTTCCAAAGACTTTTCTGATTCTTTCCAGCGCCTCCTTCATCTTCTCATCCTTGGCACAGAGGCTGATGCGGATGTATCGCTTGCCGTTGCTTCCGAAGATGAATCCAGGGGTGATGAATACGCGCGCCTCGTGGAGAATCTTCTCTGTGAGGTCTTCAACATCGGCGTATTTCTCCGGAATCTTGCCCCAGAGGAACATGCCCACCTGGTTAGGATCAAACTTGCAGTCCAATACCTGCATGATCTGCTCGGCTATGTCGCGGCGGCGGCGATAGTTGGTGATGTTGTTCTCACGGTGCCACTCGTCGGTATTGTTGAGCATGGCCTCGGCAGCAGCGAGCTGGATTCCGCGGAAGCATCCGTTGTCGATGTTGCTCTTCACCTTCAGGATCCAGGAGATAAACTGCTTGTTGCTCGAAATCATAGCCACACGCCATCCCGGCATGTTGTGGCTCTTGCTGAGCGAATTGAATTCGATGCAGCAGTCCTTGGCGCCCGGCACCTGCATGATGCTCAGCGGATGCTCGTTGAGGATGAGCGAATAAGGATTGTCGTTCACCACCACGATGTTGTGGTCCTTGGCAAACTTCACGAGTCGCTCGTAGGTCTCCATCTTTGCCACGCCTCCGGTCGGCATGTTCGGATAGTTGGTCCACATCAGCTTCACGTGGCTGAGGTCCATCTTCTCCAGCGCCTCGAAGTCTGGCTGCCATTCATTGTCCTCGCGCAGGTCGTAATAGGTAATCTTGGTGCCGAGAATCTTGTTGATGGCAGTATAGGTAGGATAGCCCGGGTTTGGGATGAGCACCTCGTCGCTAGGGTTGCAGAAGGCGAGCGTAACGTGCAGGATACCCTCCTTGCTACCAATGAGGGGCTGGATTTCCGTAGCCCAGTCAAGATCCACGTCATACCATCTCTTGTAATAACCAGCCATCGCCTTGCGCAACTCCGGGATGCCCACCGTAGGCTGGTATCCGTGTGCAGCAGGGTTATGGGCTACCTCGCAGAGCGTATCGATGGTCTGCTTAGAAGGCGGCATGTCTGGACTTCCGATGGCGAGGCTGATGATGTCCTGTCCCTCGGCATTAAGCTTAGCCACTTCCTTCAGCTTACGGCTGAAGTAGTATTCCTGTATTTCTGTTACTCTATTGGCTGGTTGTATCATTTTTATTCTCTTTTATTTTGAAATGTTACTATTCTTTTTCCTCATATTCTCCCAGCACCGTGAGTTTCTTCACGAGTGGTGTGATGGCATCGATGCTCTGGCGATAGCGGGTCAGATTATCGAAGGTGAGATCCACGTAGAAGAGATATTCCCATTCATGTCCGATGCTTGGCAGCGACTGGATCTTGGTGAGATTGATGTCGTAGAAGCTCAGGATGGTGAGAACCTTGGAGAGCGAACCCTTGTCGTGTGAAAGGCTGAAGACGATGCTCGCCTTGTTGGCCTTTTCGATAGGTCGGAGAAGAGCGGCCTTCTGCGGATTGCAGACCACGAGGAATCGGGTGTAGTTGTGCGGATTGTCGTGGATTCCCTCCTGCAGTACCTTCATGCCATACATTCTGGCAGCGTAGGCAGAACAGATGGCTGCCCATCCGTGCACCTGGTGCTGGGCGATGAATGCGGCAGAACCTGCGGTATCCTCAGCCTCCACCGCCTTGAGATCAGGATGGTTGGCGAGAAACTTGCCACACTGCATCAGCGCTACAGGATGAGAGTGAACCTCCTGCAGGGTGCTCCAGTCGTCGGAAGGCAGGCAGCAGATGCTGTGCTCGATGTGGAGCTTGTGCTCTCCCACCACGGTGGTTCCGCTCTCCCGGAGCAGCTCGTAGTTGTGGAGCAGACTGCCGGCGATGGTGTTCTCGATGGCGCAGATGCCGATGATGGTAGGATCTCGCTTGATGTTCTCAAACACCTCCTCGAAGGTAGCGCAACAGATTAACTCTATCTGCTCGCCCTGGAAATACTCGTGGGCGGTAATGTCGTGGAAGGATCCCAACTCTCCTTGTATTGCAATTCTCTTCATTGTTTCACTCTCTTTTTTACATTATCTCCTGATTTTGGAAAACGGATTTTCGGAAAACGTTTTTTGAAACGGATTATTTCGAAAACGCTTATGGAAAACGGATTCGAGTTTTACGAAAAACGGTCCTGCTCACAATAGAGCGGGACCGTTTCGATGATTTCAAGAATCTTATATCCTAAGTTGAAATATATACGCAACTTCCCGCTTTACAATTGCTTGCAAAGTAAAAGTAATAGCTAAAAAAGTAAGCGTTCAACTTTTCCATTTTCTTATTTCTTTATTTGTTATTCACTTATTGCTTCGAGCCATTAGTCTTCAGAAAGACTCTGCTCTGCTGAGCCATTATCCTTGGAAGAAGTAGCTCAGATGGAGTATCAACCGATGAAAGTCTCAACTCGTTTGCAAAAGTAACACTTTTCTTTGATACCACCAAACAAATTGTCAGTTTTTTCTTTATTTTCCTTATATTTTCTGCTTTTCAGCAGATTTTCAGCAGATTTTTATCAGAAAAAGCCCTAAACTGGCAGATTTTTATCAGCATTCGTATCATTTCGAAAGTACATTTACCGGCATTTTCAGACAATTATCGGCAATGCTCTCTTCCTTCAGCCTTAAACTCTCCTGTAAGTTCCTCTATCTTTTCGGGATTCAGCTGCAGATATCTCTGCATATCCTTTCCGGCTCCCTCCTTATCGCCCATCTGCATCAGCAGATTGCCTCGTTTCAGCAGGTTCTTGCTCAGCGCAGCCTTGTTTTCAGCATCCTCGCTGCAAGCTTCCGCCCGCTTCTCCTGCTCCGCTATCTGCTGCGTAAGAGCTGCTACGAGCAGAACGGGATTCATATCATTCAAATCCATCATACCTCTTTTATATATTAATTTATATATTAACCTGAACCTTTATAGTGACCCCAAAACAGATAGTTCTGGGGTCGCTTATACATAATAATGTGTAATTTATCTGTTGGCGACCAGCATTTACTTGATGGCACCGATAATTTCAGTCACCGACTTGCAGCCGTGAGCATCAAGCCACTCGTTCATACCATCCTTCACCTTCTTGGTTACGGCAGGATCAATGAAGTTGGCAGTACCGATTTCGATGGCAGTAGCACCGCACATCATAAATTCGATGGCATCCTTGGCATTCTGGATACCGCCCAGTCCTACTACCGGAATCTTCACGGCATGGGCCACATCGTAAACCATACGCAATGCCACCGGCTTGACGCAAGGACCGCTCAAACCACCAGTACGGATGCTCAGCAGCGGCTGGCGCTTCTCTATATCCACCGCCATACCCATCAATGTGTTGATGAGCGAAACAGAGTCGGCACCCTCAGCCTCTACCGCACGGGCGATGTCGGCAATGCTGGTTACGTTAGGCGAAAGCTTTACGATCAAGGTCTTGTCATACACCTTGCGCACCGCCTTTACCACGCTTGCAGCACCCTCGCAGGTAACGCCGAAAGCCATACCGCCATCCTTTACGTTAGGGCAGGAAATATTCAACTCGATGGCAGGAATCTTATCCAGCTCATTCACGCGTGCAGCACACTCCGCATAGCTCTCAGGCGAATGTCCGCTCACGTTTACGATCATATTGGTATCGATGTCCTTGATCTGAGGATAGATGTGCTCGCAGAAGTACTCCACACCCTTGTTCTGGAGACCCACGCAGTTGAGCATTCCCTGTGGAGTTTCAGCCATGCGTGGATAGTCATTTCCCTCGCGTGGTTCCAGGGTAGTACCCTTTACGATGATACCTCCGATTTCCTCCAGCGGAACGAAATCAGCAAACTCCAATCCGTAGCCGAAAGTTCCCGATGCAGTCATCACTGGATTCTTCAGCTTCAAATCCTTTATATTTACACTTAAATCAGCCATAATCTTTCTTAATCAAATAATATTCTATTACATTTGGATTACAAATGCTTTTGCCCTTTCAGGGCGACTTGCCATTTGGTATATAATACCCAGGGCGATGCCCTGGGCTAGGTGCTTCTGCCCTTTCAGGGCGAGTGGAGCCAATCAGATATACCCTAGGGAATGACTAGATATCCCAGGTGAGCTGCTTGATGTTGATGACCGGACCATCCTTGCAAACGCACTTATGTCCCTCGGTAGTCTTCTCCACGCAGCAGAGGCAGGCACCTACGCCGCACGCCATCTTGTTCTCCAGGGAAACCTCGCACTCCACACCAGCCTTCTTGGCAAAGCGAGCCACGCTCACCATCATCGGCTTCGGACCGCAGGTAGAGATCATGTCAAACTGCTCGTTCTCCAGCACAGAGTGATTGGTTACGAAACCCACCTCGCCGGCAGAGCCATCCTCGGTAGTGATGCATACCTTTCCTATCTTGGCAAACTCATCCAGCTCCAGCAGGTCGGAAGCCTTGCGGGCACCCAGCAGGAAGGTTACATCTGCACCAAACTCCTTGATGAGTTTTCCGAAGTAGAGCAGAGGAGCCACACCTACGCCACCACCCACGAGGAGATACTTCTGGCTCTTCTCTGTAGGCATGGTGAAACCATTGCCCAGAGGCAGCATACAGTTGAGCGTATCGCCAGCCTGAAGCTTTCCGAGCTGGCGGGTTCCGTCGCCCACCATGGCAACGAGCAGCCAGAGCTGGTTGGTTTCTCTATTCACGAAATTGATGGAGATAGGACGGCGAAGCATGGTGGCAGGCGAATGATCTACCTTTACTTCTACGAATTGTCCAGGCAGGATTTCCGGCAGAGGTTTCTCGTCGGTAAGCTTAATCAATACGTGCTTATCGCTGAGTGCTTCTACAGAAACCACCTTAAGGTCTAGAACATATTTTTTCATCTTATTGCTATTTTAATGCTTGTTATTAATGCTTGCTGTTAATGCATATTTAATGCTTGCTGTTATACCTATTTATATATAGGCAGTGCAAAGGTACAACAAAATTCGAACTTCACAAAGAGAAAGAGTGATTTTTTCAGCTCCCCCTCTTACTTTATTCCTTCTTTATTCCTTCTTTATTGCCACCTTATTCCCGACAGCAGAGCACCGGTCTATTTCTTCGGAACGAAAGTCTCCCAGGTCTGGTCATCGTAGAAGATGCGGATCTCGGTAATCTTGCGTTGCGGTTTGTCCACATATTTAACCGCAGCATTGGCGATATTTTTAGGTGTCCTTTTTACACCGTGTGTTTGAGGCTGGTCAAAGAGCGATGGAGAAGTAGGGGAGTCGGAGCCCTCGCTGCCCCCGAAATCCAGGGTAGGCTCCACCACGCCGCCAGCGCCACCTATGCCCCCATGGCTTCCGCCCATGCCTGCTGCCGAAGCACCTGTACCAGCCACACCTACAGCGTCTCCATACATATCGAGCGAATCATCGTCCGCTCCGTTTTCACCTCTGGCTGAAGCACCCGCCTGGGCACCTTCCACCTTATTAATATACATAGGAGGAGTACCATAAAGCAACCACTCAAGGTTCACCTGAGGCAACTTTTTCTTGATTGCATCCACGATGTCGAGCGATGGTTTTGTGCGATCATTGAAGATGCTGCTCAGGGTCGCTGTGGACTTTCCGATGAGCTGCGCGAAGTTCTGTTGGTTGAGGTGTCGGTCCTCCATGATCTGTCTGATTCTGTCTTTCATCACTATGTTTGAATTTGATTTTTTACGATGTTTTATTTCCGAACAGGGCCGTTTTTGGCCCATTTTTCTTAGATTTTACAAAGATAAAGCAAAAATTTGGTTTTACCAAACTTTTCGGGAAAAATTTTGTTTTTTAAACTTTAGGTTTGTATTTACAAATTTAAACTTTCAATCTTTACTTTCTTAGTTTTATGGTTTAGATTTACAAATCTAACTTTAGTAATCTAATGCTTTTACAATGATATTCTTTACTTAAAACTCTTAATTCACTGAGTTTCAAAGCCTTCATTCCCTATAAATAGGCATTTCAGCCACTTTTATGCATCTTTCTTGTGACAAATGTAAAATCGCAACCTTACTCAAAACAACAGAAATCTATAAATCACTGGGTTTCAATACGTTTTCGTTTCAATAATTCGATTGTATATTTATACATTCATATTTCAAAACCACCCGATTTACATTTATGTTTATAAATTCATCCTCTTTTTTCTCCGATTTAGTTTTCTTTGATTTAGATTCATAAATATAAATAGCGATTTACAAAATACACATTTATATCACTAAATTATAGAAACATAAACCTTAATAAATGCAAACACTAAAAAAGAAGGGTCTGAGGATGGCAATTTTTTCCATTTTGAGCGTTTTCAAGCCCGTTGGTCGGGTTTTGCTCAAAAATGCGAGTATTGAAGGGGGTTATTTTCGTTAACTAGCTGATATTCATTATAGTTAACTGCGATTTCAGTAAAAACTGAAAAATGACCATCTAGATGAGAAATCCATCCAAACGAGAGATTCCACACGAGAAAAACAAAAAAAATAGCGCCCGTTTTCTCGATAACGAACGCTATTTTCACCACTTTCAGGAAGCTAAACGCCCTCCCCGATTCCAGATCATTTCATTTCTCCGACAAGACGAAGGAGGAGCAAAAATCAACCTCTCTCCCACCCTCGCCCATCGACGGATTTTTGGAGCCGGAAAGCAGCCTAATGGAGGATGAAAAAGATGAGTTCTCTCATCAATTCGCCTGCCGAAGTAAACGGATTATCGATACCCTTGCTCTTCGCATCCACCTCTTTCAGCTTCTCGATAATCTGCATCACTTTCACTCCGGAATAGTTTCTCATTCCCATCGTATAATCGCGCACCGCCCAGGTTCCGCGCAAATCCAGGAATTTTGCAAGCTCATTTTCGTTCTGCTTGTTCGGAGCATAATAGGCTATCATCAGATTCTGGAAATAACTGAAGAGCAACGGGAGGAGCGCATAGAGCGAACCCGACTTTGGGTTGCTGTCAAAATAGTTTATTATCTGATTTGCCTTGAAAACATCACGCTGGATGATGGCGCTGCGAAGTTCGAAAGCATTGAAGTCCTTGCTCACTCCTATTTCACGTTCCACCACAGCCGGAGTCACCCGTCGGTCGGAGTCAGGAAGAGAGATGAGCAGCTTGTCGAGTTCGGAGGTGAGGCGATGAAGATCGGCTCCGATATGGTCTGCCACCATCTGCACCGCCTTCGGTTCGATGGTTGCCTTGCGAGCCTTGAGATAGGTTTCGATGAAACCCGGGAGCTGACGGTCGTAGAGCTTTTTACTCTCGAACACCACTCCCACCTGTTCGGCTCTCGGGATGAACTTCTTTCTGCGGTCGATACTGCCGTTTTTGTTACAGATGACGAGAACGGTGGATTTCACCGGTTTCTCGAGATACTTTTCCAGGGCATCCAGACTCTTCAGATTCTGTGCTTCTTTTACAATCACCACTCTGAATTCCGCCATCATCGGATATCCCTTACACTGATCCACCACCTGCACCGCCGTAGTATCTGCCCCGAAAAGCACGGTCTGGTTGAAGTCCCGCTCTTCCGGCTGGAGCACGTTTTCGGCGATATAATCGCAGATCTTGTCTATATAGAAAGGTTCGTCGCCCATCAGAACATACACGGGCGCAAACTTCCGAGCCTTGAGATCTTTCATGATCGACTCGTAACTTATTGCATTTTTCTTTTCTGCCATTGATTTATTTTTTGTATCTTTGCACTGTGATTCCAGCCTGCCATTCATCTGCCTGCACAGAGAATCCAGCCTGCAATCCATTTGCAAAGGTACAAAAATAAATCGAACTATATATATAATAAGGTATAAAAAATGATTCGCTTGAACTTACCAACCTTCGAAATGAAGGTTTCGGGCACGAAACAACAGCCCAAGATACTGGATGTGCTGCGCAGGAAATACGTAGCCATCACGCCCGAAGAATGGGTGCGCCAGCACTTCGTACACTATCTCATCGAGCACAAGGGCTACCCTGCCTCGCTGCTCGCCAACGAGATCCAGCTGAAATGCGGCGACAAGGTGCTGCGTGCCGACAGCGTGCTCTACAGCCGCGAGCTCCGCCCCAGGATGATTATCGAATACAAGGCGCCGCATATCCCCATCACGCAGAAGGTGTTCGATCAGATTTCGGTATATAATCTCCTGCTCCACGTAGATTACCTGGTGGTGAGCAACGGACTGGAGCACTATATCTGCCGGATGGATTACGACGATAAAAAATATTTATTTCTCGAAGAGATTCCCGACTATTCTGATTTATTGACAATATAGAAAAATCAGACAGAAAGGCAGCCATCCGGCTTCTCTCCCATCACTGCATCATCACCCCCAAAACGCCCCATTTATCCCCCTTCAAAATTTGCGTATTTCCGGCCAATCGTACAGATGCTCAGAAATACGCAAATTTTGAAGGGCTTTTTCAGCTGCCATTTCAGTTATTTTTTAATAAAAATCGGCGCAACATTTTGCATTCTACCTATTTATTATTACCTTTGCAGCAATTTAAATATAAAAAAGGTAATGGCAAAAGAAAATATAAAGATAGCCGTAGCCGGAACAGGCTATGTAGGATTGAGCATCGCCACGCTGCTGAGCCAGCATCACGAGGTGGTGGCAGTGGACGTGGTTCCCGAAAAGGTGGAACTCATCAACCACCGCCGCTCACCTATCCAGGACGAATACATCGAGAAATACCTGGCAGAGAAAAAGCTCAACCTCAAGGCTACTACCGATGCAGCCGCAGCCTACAGGGATGCCGACTTTGTGGTAATCGCCACGCCAACCAACTACGACCCCGTGAAGAACTACTTCGACACATCGCATGTAGAAGAGGTCATCCAGCTGGTCAAGGAGGTGAACCCAGATGCCATCATGGTCATCAAGAGCACCATCCCAGTGGGCTACACTGAGAACATACGCCGGAAGATGGGCAGCGAGAACATCATCTTCGCCCCGGAATTCCTGCGCGAGAGCAAGGCGCTCTACGACAATCTCTACCCTAGCCGCATCATCGTGGGCAGACCGGCAGGAGATGAGCGACTCGACCAGGCGGCGCATCTCTTCGCAGAACTCCTGCAGGAGGGAGCCATCAAGGAGAACATCGACACCCTCTTCATGGGACTCACAGAGGCAGAGGCAGTGAAACTCTTCGCCAACACCTACCTGGCGCTCCGGGTAAGCTACTTCAACGAGCTGGATACATATGCCGAAATGAAGGGACTCGACACCCAGGCCATCATATCGGGTGTGGGACTGGACCCTCGCATCGGCACCTTCTACAATAATCCATCGTTCGGATATGGCGGCTACTGTCTGCCGAAGGATACCAAGCAGCTGCTGGCAAACTATGCCGACGTGCCCGAGAATCTGATCCAGGCCATCGTAGAGAGCAACCGCACCCGCAAGGATTTCATCGCCGACCGAGTGCTCCACATGGCAGGCTACTACGATTACGCCAACCAGAACAACTACCGCGAGGAGGAAGAGAAGCCTTGCACCATCGGCGTGTATCGCCTCACGATGAAGAGCAACAGCGACAATTTCCGCCAGAGCAGCATCCAGGGCGTAATGAAGCGCATCAAGGCAAAGGGTGCCCAGGTTATCATCTATGAGCCTACGCTGAAGAGCGGAACCACCTTCTTCGGCAGCCGCGTGGTAAACGACCTGGAGGATTTCAAGAAGCAGAGTCAGGCGATCATCGCCAACAGATACGATAAATGCCTCGATGATGTGAAGGAAAAAGTCTATACCCGGGATATCTTCCGAAGAGACTAACGCCCTAAAAAGGGCAAAAGCTTTAAAAATATCGCAAATAACAATTAAAAAAAAGATAAAAATGGCAAAGTTAGTAATCAATTCCTATGAGGATTTTGCATCTCACCTCGGTGAGAAATTAGGTGAATCAGACTGGTTGCAGATCGACCAGGACCGTATCAACAAGTTTGCAGACGCAACCCTCGATCCACAGTGGATTCACGTAGATGTAGAGCGCGCCAAGGTAGAAAGCCCTTACCACAGCACCATCGCTCACGGCTACCTCACCCTCTCTGTACTGCCTTATCTCTGGCAGCAGATCATCGAGGTAAACAACATCAAGATGCTCGTAAACTATGGTATGGACGAGATGCGTTTCGGTCAGCCGGTCATCACCGGTTCACGTGTTCGCCTCGTGGCAACACTCCATGATATTCAGAATCTCCGTGGTATCTGCAAGACCAGCATCAAGTTTACCATCGAGATAGAAGGCCAGCGCAAGCCAGCACTTTCTGGTATTGCCCAGTTCCTCTACTATTTCGAGAAATAAAAAAGATACCTCTAAATAGTCAGCACTTGCCCCCTTCCGAAGTTGCATGCTTCTTTCTTAGCATACGGCAGAAGTCGGGGGCTTTTTTCAACTTGATTATCATTCAGAAAAATCAGTATATATGGCAGCAGGAAAATGGATAGGAGGTTTTCTGGGATTCATCACCGCAGGACCTCTTGGCGCCCTTGCAGGATTCGCCCTCGGCTCGCTCTTCGACCATGGGCTAGACGAGGTCAACAAGCCTGGCAGTGAGGGACATAACAACAGAGAATACTCCAACGCCTACGAAGCTTACAGCGGATATGGCAGCGGAGGATATGAAAACGGAAGTTACGGCGGCTACGGTCAGCAGCACGCCTACGAGGGAGAGCGAAATAGTTTTATGTTCTCGCTCCTGGTTCTCGCCTCATACATTATCAATGCAGATGGCAGGATCATGCATTCAGAGATGGAGCTGGTGCGCCGGTTCCTACTCCAGAACTTCGGTATGGCAGCGAAGCAGCAGGGCGAGGAAATCCTCCTCAAGCTCTTCGAGCAGCAGAAGCGCATGGGCATGCAGCAGTATCGCACGGTGATACAGGACAGCTGTCATCAGATACGTGCCAACATGATGTACGAGCAGCGCCTGCAGTTGCTCAACTTCCTCGTGATGATAGCTCAGGCAGACAATGTGGTTTCTCCTGAGGAGATTCAGGCGCTGAAGGAAGTAGCCCTCCACATGGGTCTGGAAGCATCGGATGTAGATCAGATGCTGGGTATGCATGGCAGCGGTTCATCAGCCACTTCAGCCACTTCGCTGGAAGATGCCTACCGCATCCTCGGCGTTTCCCCAGACGCTTCCAACGACGAGGTGAAGGCAGCCTACCGCAAGATGGCGCTCAAGCATCACCCCGACAAGGTAGCAGCTCTGGGCGAGGATGTTCGCCGTGCCGCCGAGAAGAAGTTCCAGGAAATCAATGATGCCAAGGATAAGATCTACAAGGCTAGAGGCATCTAGGAAAAGGATTCCAATAAGGAAATTCATATACAGCAAGGATATTCATATACAGCAAAAGTGCCGATAGGTGAATCCTACCGGCACTTTTTTTATTTGATGTGTTAAGACATGCAGCTCGTCACGCCCAGAGAGGCGGCAATGGCGGTCAAGATAGATAGTACTATCTGAAATATAGTTTTCCAGGTTTCTTTCTTCATAGGCAGTTTTTTTAGTGATTAATGATTAATTCCGTTAGGCGTTTCGGCGGATTTGCAATCCGCCGTTAAAAACGTCCTAACCTATTTTGGCTCTGCGGATTTGCAATCCGCATCAACCTAGATTTAAAAATTTACGTTATCGCCGCCGCCGTCAGTTCCGCTGTCAGTACCCCCGCCGGTGCCCTGGCTGGTACCACCGCCACCCTGCGATGTTCCGCCGTTATCCTTATTAGTCTCCCCGCCAGCGCCCTGGTTGGTGTTGCCTCCGCTCGGCGTGTTCTCGGTTCCGCCGCCATCCTCAGCCCCGGTGGTATAGTCATCGTATGCCACAATCTTGGTGAGCTTCTTCAGCTCAGCGTTGCTCCATGATTTTGTGTTTCTTACAATAAGATGCACGCCCTGCACGCTAGCTGCCGTCACCTTCTCCTTGCTCACCTCGCCACGTGAAGTCATACCGATGGAGAACAATCCGAGGTCGGAGAAACGAACGCTCTTGCCATCCAGAATCAGATGCTTCAGACAATCCAGCGTATCCATCAGCACACCGTGGATTGTGCCACGGCTGTATGGAGAGTTGTGCTCGGAGATATGAGTCACGAAGTCCTCGAAACTCATCTCACGGTCGCTCACGGCAGTAGCATACCAGAGTTTCTTACCTGCGTTCTCACCCGTCTGAGGGGGTACGCATAATCTTACGATACTTACTAGTTCCTTGTCCCATAATCAATCAGTTTTTAAAGGGTTAATAATTCAATTTTTAGTGGGTTACTAATTCAGTTTTTTGTCACTCATCCGATTGGCGCCTTATCTCTGAATGACGGTGCAAAGAAAGTGCAAACGAGCGCAGAGTCAAGTTTACTTGAACTATGCCGAGTGCAGCCTTTCTTCTAACGATAGTGCAAAGATACGGCTTTTTTCTGGAACCACCAAATTTTGGGTGGCGATAAGGGCCGATTTTCAGCAGCTTTCAATTTGAAACTACGTTAATAATCCTAACTCGTAAGATAGAGAAGAAAGAAACGTTGAGTTGCATTCCCGGAAATATAGTTTTTTGTCCTAAAGTTCTTCCAGTAAGATGGTTAAGCAGAAAATCCATCTGCATCAAAAAGTGACTCAGTGACTCAGTGACTCAGTGACTCAGTTTATTTCTGCCCGTATATTCTACCCTCTTTATAGTAGATATATTATATATATAAATATTTATATATATAATATATAATCTATATACTTACAATCTGTAAGCAGAAAACAACCCAAATAGGGGGTCGGAAATAAACTGAGTCACTGAGTCACTGAGTCACTGAGTCACTGAGTCACTTTTGGGGGGATATCCGCCAGGTATCATCATCCTCCCTTAATCTTTCAGATTACTATCTCTTGTAAATAAATAAGAAATATTCGATAGATACCGCCAAGCGTGAGGGAAAAGAAAAAGGACTAGCCACTTCCTCTACCGCTATCTGATAAGTAGGTTCACTACCTACTGCTTCTGTGATAACATCCGGCACATATCCACTCGTTACCTCAATTTAACAGGTATTTAATTAAAAATACGTTTATTATTGTTAAAGCATTCTAAAACGGGGGTAATTTGTAGAATCTATATGAATATTATATACTTTTGCAATCAGAAATCAGTCTCCAAGTAATATACAAGGGGATTGGTTGAAATATGTTGAGGACCATTTGATAAGTCATAATAGGTTTATATTGGTTTACAACAATGTTTATATTGCTTAATAACAATGTTTTATATTGCTAAACAACAATACAACAGTAAGATTCCGGGTAACCGGATAAATAGTTAATATAGTAAGTGACAAATGAAAAAGATAGCAGTTTTGCTGTTTGTTATTTTGGGAAATAAAACAGTAGGTTACACACAAGATTTCGCCCTGAAGACGAACGGACTCTACTGGGCGACAACCACACTCAATATGGGCGTGGAGAAGGCAATCAGCAACCAGGTAACCCTGGAAGCAGATGTAGCATACAACCCCTGGACATTCAGGGAAGACAAGAAGATGCACCTTCTCTTGGTACAGCCAGAAATGAAATACTGGCTGTGCGAAAAGTACGAAGGACATTTCGTAGGTATCCACCTGCATGGTGCTCAATTCTACGGAGGTTTTGGCAGCAAGCTCTACGATGGCTACTTGGCTGGCGGAGGCGTAACATACGGTTACGACTGGATTTTATCCCCTCACTGGAACCTGGAGGCTGCCATCGGTGTGGGATACGCCCACCTCTGGTACAAGCAAAGCCCTAACTTGCCCTGCATCAAGTGCCAGGAAAAGAAGAACGATAACTATATCGGTCCTACCAAGGCTGCGCTATCATTAGTCTATATCTTTTAAAAAAAGTGCATCATTTAATCACAAAGAACATTATGGATGATAGAATGAAACTCAAAATAGTATATCTGGCTATTGCAGGTGTAGGCTTGGCTCTTCTGACGACTATGTCTTCATGCAGCAAACAGAACATTGTAAGTGATAAAAAGATTACATGTACTCCCGACTCCTTTATGCTCCTGCCAGATAGCAGCAATCAGGCTGCACTCAATCTTCAGGTTCATATCCCGAAGCATTATTTCTCGAAGAGAAGCCGTCTCTTCGTAATACCCGTATTGACAGACAGCGACAGCATCGTGGCTAAATACAAGCCTATAGTGCTGGATGCGCCAATCTACAGCAGGAAGATGGAACGTAAATGGGTACTCGACAGCATTGCTGATCCATACGGTTCTATTGCACAGAGAGTTACCAACACGAAAGTAGATTTGTCCGTGTTATATAACGACACCATTACCCTGCCTGCCAACTTCCATAAGGGAAGCCTCGTGGCAGTGGCTTCTGCCGACGGATGCGGCGAATGCCGTGCCATCAGCCATACCAAGATAGCCGATGTGTTCCGTCCGGAAATCAAGAAGCAACTGCATCTCAACTGGATGAAGCATACCTTCGAGATCAAGCCGAAGATAAGAAAAGGAAAGGGCGTGGCACGACTTGAGTTTGCTATCAATAAATATGATATCAATCTCAAGATGAGCAACAACCAGGCTGAGCTCGACCACATGTTGAGCGATATAGCTCCAGTGCTCAGCGACAGCCTCGCTACCCTCACTTCTTTGGGCATCTATGGTCTGGCGTCAGCCGACGGCCCGCTGAAGTTTAACACCCCACTTTCCCGCAACCGTGCCAACTCAGCCCTGAAGTGGCTGCTTGCGCACATAGAGAATGGCGACAAGGTGAAGAAGATAGCCCGTATCGGTTCACGCCCTGAAGGATGGCAGCCAGTATTGGATGCGATGGTGGCCGCCGGCGATGCCGACAGCACGTTGGTGAAGAACATCCTGACCCGATATGCCAACTTCAACGATGATGTGCAGGAACGCTATATCCGCCGCCTGCCTATCTGGAACAGCATCAAGAAGAAGTATCTGCAGAAGAGCCGTAGCGTGGAATACACCTACACATACATCATCAAGAACTTCACCACCGATGAAGAAATGCTGCAGATGTACGAGCTCCGCCCAGATGCCTTCAGCGAAGATGAGTTCCTGCATGTGGCACAGATTGCAGAGAGCGCAGAAAAGCAGAAGCAGGTATATGAGACGACTTTGAAATATTACCCTATGTCGAAGATTGCTGCCAACAATCTTGCCATCCTACTCGAGAAAGAAGGCAAGATGGATGTGGCTGAAAAGATCACAGAATAAATTACAGCGTATGACAAGATTAAAAGTTATCATATATGGTATGGCACTGGCTATGTCATTTACCTCGTGCGTTCGTGAAGATTTGGACCAATGTCCTCCTCTGCGTATCAACATCGAGGTGAAAGACAAGAATTATTTCAATGTCGACCAGACTGCACCCGAAGAGAAACGAGATGAGAATCAGGCTTTTAGATCATTCGTTCCGTCTCTTTCCTATCGTCTGAGCCGACTCAGCGACGACGGCACTCAGCAGGTTGTCGTAGAAGAAAAAGGTTTCGGAGTAGAGGGTGATGGATTAACTTATCCTGTAAGCTTCGACCCCGACATGCCTTTCGGAAAATACGTCTTTACGGTATGGGGAGGTATGAAGACGCGAGGCGAACTCAATCTGGATAAAAACGAGCTGTTGCTACATCCGGAGCACAGTCAGGGCGATGATGTTTATCAGGTTTGCGATACCCTCGTCTATGATGAAAACCATTATTGCTATACCAGCGAGATGGAGCGCACCAAGGGTAAACTGGTTATATGGTCAGAGAATCTTCCTGCCGGGTATAATGTGATGGATACTGAAGTAAGCGATCTCTATGGAATCGTAAATCCAAGTTTCCAATATTCTGAAGAGACCAGCGTCTTTCATGAATCGGAAATTGAAGCTGGCGCCAAGACCAAGACCTCTATTTTCCTGGCTCCTTCTTTCCGGAAGGATGAGTCAGTGGTGGATGTCAATTTCTATAAGAATAATGGCGAAGGCGGCAATTCATCTGTGTTGTCACCTGATGACGTGGAGGTAAGCATGGAGCGCAACAAGATTACGGTGCTGAAATATGTGTACGATTCCGACCGTAATCGCTTCACCATCTATATGAAGGTGAACGACAACTGGGAGGAAATTCACGGCATGATATTGGATTGATAATTAATTTATACTTAATTTTTAAATTTATAATTTATGAAAAAAGGTATGTTTTTTGCGCTTGCAGCAAGCAGCTTGTTGTTCAGCGCATGTAGCAGTGACGACGCTGTGGTTAGCACAGTGGGTCAGAATGAGGCAGTACAGCAGATTGTATTGCAGGTAGCAAGTAGTGGTGATGGCTTGACAACACGTGCCGGCCGCCCATTGTATTCTTCACAGGCTTTGCAGACTATTCAGAATGTTCGCGTAATGATTTACAAGAACGAAACTGAAGGTGGCGAGAAGACTATTGTATTTGACAAGAAGTTGGACTGGAAATCAAGTACTACTTACAGCACAAATGGCCATGGTCGCCAGTTTACTCTTTCCTTGAAGGGTAATGACAAGTTGGAAAAGGGTAAGTATACTATTATGGCTGTAGGTTATAGCGATAACAGTGACTATACCTATGATTTGGACGTAACAGGTGCAAATAGCCTTGCAAATAGCACATACAAAGACATCACAGCAACTTTGAAGTCTGGCAAGAATGCTGCAGAGGAAGTATTCGCTGGTGACGCTGCTATCGAGATCAACGAGAAGAAGGAGCTTGTAAAGAAAACAACAGGCGAGAATGGCGTAGCAGTAACTTTACACCGTCAGGTAGCAGGTGCTTTCGGTTATTTCAAGAATATCCCAGCAAGCGTTGATGGTAAGGTTGCAAAAACTCTTCGACTTGTAACAAGAAGCAAGAACAACACTTTGACTTTCAACGGTTTTAACAGTTCTTTCACTGCTGCTAATGCAACAGGCAGCACTATCAAGTACTATATTAATGGTTCTACAACTGGCACTGCATTCACTTCTGATGCCAAGTTCCTTAGTGGAGATCAGGCTTACGTGCTTTACTCTATCAATTTGGATGAGTGGTATAAAGATGGTGACACAAATAAAGACGGCTTATTGACAGAAGAAGATGGTTGGACTCATCCTACAGCTGTTAAGACTACCCTTGCTAAGGGTTCTGTTTTCGGAAGCAACTTCATCATTCCATTTGAATTGACAACAGGCAAGAACACTATGGAGCTTCAGCTTCTGGATGGGGATGGCACTATCATCAAGACTTGGAATGTTTCTATCCCTAGCGCAGATGTTAACAATGACCCTAATTTGGGATCAAAAGACGAAAGCGCTTCTATCTTCAACGTAGTTCGTAACCACATGTACAACTTGGGTGTGAAGCCATCTAATGGCGGAACAGTAGATCCAGGACCAGGTAATCCAGATCCAGATCCAAAGCCAGATCCAGATCCAAAGCCAGATCCAGATCCAGACAAACCAGAAGACTTGTCTAAGGGACAGAACCTTATCTTGAAGGTGAACGACAACTGGGAAGCTATCCATCAGATGGAGTTGGATTAATTTCCAATTCATTCATTTTTGAAAGATAGAATTTTACAGATATACGAACGGGGATGCGCTGAGCCTGCTATAGGCTCTCGCATCCCTTACCATCAAGCATAACAAACTTGTTATTATCATTCATTTTTATACCCAATCTCACATTCTAAAAATATAGAGACGAATATGACGAGAATATCTATAAAAAACAGTTTAAATATAATCCTCGCAGCCAGTCTCCTAATGAGCTGCAGCGCAAGCAATGATGCGCCTGATACCCTCGCCGACGGCTCGCATGCCGTGAAGCTGAACATGAGAGTGGGTGTAAGCGCAGGTGTCGTTACCGGCTCACGAGAACTTGATACATGGGATGGAGCACAGCAGGTGAATGATATGAGAATCTACGTCTTCAGATGCCCCGAAGGCAAGAAGGGCACCTCAGAAGAAGCATATACCTATTGCATCCCTATTGAAACGGAAGCAGCCAAGAATGGTTACTATTCCGTTGACGCATTCAACAATAGAGAACCCTACTATTCTGCCGAGCACCAGAACATGCCCGAGCAGCATCTATACACCTTCGAACCCTATCTGCAGAACGGCTACTACTACCAGTTTCTAGCCATAGGAAGAGATGATAAATACGCAACGACGAAAGTACTTACAGAACCCAAATTCACTAAAAACGAAACGAAACTGGAGGACGCAAGAATCGCCCTCACCGAGGAGGCAAAAAACAGCGTCAAACTCGGTATCCTCAATACCACAGAGCTGTTTAGCGGCATTCTGCAAGACGAGAATACCCATGAGGAAGCCCCCGTGCTCGTAACGGAAGATACGAAATACTTCCACCGCACGTTGACCGCCAGCCGTAACGTGGCTGGCCTGATGATTTACGTAGAAAACATCCCGGCACAGGTGGAGTCGAATGCAGCAGGCGACGTGAGTACCGTTACCTTCACGCCCACCTCTCTATCCATCGTAGCCACCGGCATCACCACCGAAACGCTGATAAGGCAGAAGCAGGCACCAGCAGATGCTGAATCGTTGACTTATCAGACGTTGGGCACCATCGACCTCACCCCCTCAAACGGATGGACCGTAGATGCTACAGAGAACATATTCAAGCGAGCTGAAGACTCCCAGAAAGGATGGAAGGCAAACAGCTACATGATAAGCAACTTCATGATGCCTACACCAGAGGAAAAAATGCAGAAAAGCAAGAACTCGGCAGAGAACGAGACCACCTTCTATCTGCATTACACGGATGGCACGCACCACAGGTACGACAACATCAGGAAGTCTACAACCACTGGCGACAAGTTCAAATTCCCTATCGAGGCAAACCACCTGTATTGCCTGGGAGCCAAGAGCAAGACCGTGAACCAGCCATACGACCTGAAGGAGTATTACGAGCCGGTGATGACCGAAGTGAAGGTTGAGATAGAACCAGCCTTCGAAAAAAAACATGTATTTGAAACAGAATAAACGTTACAAAACAGCATAAAACGGAAATAGAATATGCAGAAATCAAGATTTAGCATCTGTAAGATAAGCTCCATCAAGATGAACGCCATCAGGATAGGCATGGCGGTAGGGGTTTGCTTCCTCCTCGCACTAGCCGCGGGATGCAGCAGCGATGCCGATCTGCCACCTTATCCAGATGGCAGCAATGGAGATGCAGGGATGGATCAGCCTTCAGAAAAGGACGACGAGATTACGACTGTTCCCATCACCATCACTCTGGGCGGATTAAGCGGCAGCGATGGCAATGCCAAGCAAGATGGCAGAAACACCCGTGTAGCTCCTCCTGGTGCAGGATCCTCTTCCTCGTCGGGCACAATAGGCGAGGACGACGGATATACCGAGACCGACAACGTCGATGCCGTAAGGCTGATAGCTTTTCGACGAAGAGTTCAGAACAATGGAGAAAAAACTGCAACCTATGATGCTGCAGTCAACGATATCCAGGGCTTCGAGTACGACCCTACCAACGACAGGGTGATTAACGGGAAACCCACGTTAGAAGACGGCAAGGAAGACGATTATCTTTCGGGAAAGCCCCACAAGCACTATGTGGTAAAGGGCAAATTCGGCATCAGCAGGGGCTACGAATATCGCATTATTGCCCTCGCTTACAATAGCCAGGAGAAATCGCCCTATCCGCAGTATGAGGAAAACAAAGTGATAACCAATGATATGCTCAATATCAAGAGAGGTACTACATTTCAGGAGTTCAAGGCCACGTTTGCGAGTTACCTGGTCGATGATGACAAAACCGACACCCCCAACAACTGGCTTGACTATCTAAAAAAAATAGTTCTCACACTAAATAATGTAGATTGCTTGAGCCGCCAGCTCATCACGGTGCCGCAGCTCTTCTATGGCACCCTCTACCAGCAGGGGGATGATACCCAAAATCCAATCATCTCTTCTGCTGATTACCAGAAAGAAAATCTGGGAAACAACACCCCTACGCCGCTTGTAGGAACACTCTATAGAGGCATGGCAGAAGTGGAGGTTCATATCACTCATGCCTATTACAGCATTACAGCGCAGACGCAATGGTATTGCCTACTTGCCGACACCGTGCTTACCCAGATGCCTCTTACCAGCTACGACGGTTTTAAGCAGGGCAGTGTACCTATCAAAAAGTATTCAGAAAAGGGAGGCTCCTATACCGCCATTGCCTATGCCCCCTTCCCAGGTGAAGGCAACGAAGTGGTTCTCAAGGCATTTGTGCTGCCAGGCAAGACCCATCTTGCCGTGAGAATAGGCCTTAAAGCCTATCCTTACGCCCACAACTATAAGATAAAGGCAAAGGATATGATGTCTTCTGAAGCAGCCACGGGCGTTATCGTGGTAGATGGAGTCAGCAACCTCTTCTATCTGAGACGAAACCATAAATATGTCTTCACATACGATGAGCAAAAGACACTTACAGACTCCAGACATTTGCTCGAATAAGATCAAGAGAATTATCAAGACGTTATGCTATGTTTTAAAATCAAACAGACAATGAAACTGCATTTTATATATAAAACTTTCATATCATTTTTGTTGGCATTCCTGATGGTTGTGCCCGCCTCTATCCAGGCGGCACAACCTCAGGATGATAACACCAGTCCCTATTTCGAGAGTGCTGCCGTTAGAGACTCGTTCAAGAACTGCAAGAAACCCATCTGGACCAACAACTGGGATGATCTGCCAGCCGACAAGCACCAAGACCATTTTGTGAAGTTCAACAATGACCCCAAATATTACAACATGACATTCCGTGAACTGCGCAACCGCCGTGCCCTTACAGGCGAATCGTGCACCATTAACAAATTGATTGGTGTGGTAGGCGTAGGCAGCTGGGCAAAGGATATGGGCGCCCTTACCGACGATTCACTCGACAACTATGCACAGGTGAACTCCGTGGTACGAGCAGGGGTAACCGTAGACCCGATAGTAAGTGTAAAAGATATGGATAATTACTATTCCAAGGGAACGGTGGCAGGCTTTACCATCGTGGCTGGTTCGGGTAGCAGCGTGCTGAGCCTCGATGTAATCAAGGCATTCTCCATCGGATTCTATCGCGACGGCAAACTGAAGGGTGTGAAGGCGGTAAGAGAAGGACAGAATGGTTCGGGAGTAACGCTGAAGCTGCTCCAGATACCGGGTTCCGACAACATCTGCGCCATGCTGACGGCAGAAAGCGACTGGCTCTTCGATGAAATCACTCTCGACTGCTCGGGCGGCATTCAGGCAGAAGTGGCGAATATTCTGAAAATCAAATATGCCTTCGTGGGCGAATCTACGGAGTTTACCATCACCGATGGAGGCATCAAAAAATACAACGAATATTTCAAAGACGACAAGCAGGTAGCGCTCAAAGAGATGAAAGGCTGGCGCCCTATTATCCTCGGCATCCCCCTGCCTTTCCTGGACAAAGATATAAAGAAGATGACAGATGATGATCTGGACAATTTCGCCACCATCGTCCCTCTTCTTGACATAGGTTACCAGGGCGGAGCCAAGTTTATGATGCAGAACAACAAGAACCCGCAAGGCGAAGCATTCGAGGCTGGCATGGAGGCTGGCTTCAAATACAAGATGGATGCCCTGCTGAGCCTCAATGCAGGAACATGGGTCAACGTGCTGCTCTTCGACCACAAGGGAAACAAGGTGCAGGAAGAAACGATTTCTGCCCAGGTGCTCCACCTCTCGCTGGTGCAGATTGGCGACGGAACGGTGAGCATCAAGGCAAAGGTGCCGTTTTCAGGATGCGAAATCAGATTCCTTACGGTTCTCGGAGTTGATGCAGGCGCCATCGGCATCCACTATGGATTCGTAAGAATGGCTCCAGATGTATCCCACCGGTGCCCTATCAATCCTACCATCAGCAGCAATGTCTGCCAATCGCAGACTTCCTTTAACCTTCGCTCCAACCCCAAGGTGAGCGTAACATGGAAGCTGGTGAATGCATGGGATTTGAAAAATAACGATATTCTTGCCACCACACCAGTAAAGGTTACCTCTGCTGGGCAAGTTACCAATCTGGAACCTGGTAAATATACCTTCAGGGCCACGGCTCAGGACGGATGTTATGATGAAACCACCATTACTGTAGGTGGTTTTAATGATGGAAATACAACTTGCGGCAAACCACTTGTCAACAAACTGGGTGAAGATTTCTACGAGGTATCGCCTAAGATTCACGAAACATCCGGCTCGCTGCTTTCTGTCTCTGAACTCAGGGATAGAGACAATATTATCAAAGGTGAATATGATAAATATGCCGAATATATAGGTGGCTTGAGTCTTGCCGATAACCTCTGCATCATCGGAATTCACCGCAAGGATGGTCAACTGATATACGATGCTACCGACCGACACGAAGGTGAATCAGAGCCGGATGCCGTCAAGAGAGCTCAACCTAAGCGCATTGGTTTTGTGGTAGAGGCTGATGCTACAGTAATCAATTTGCATGCCCTGCAATTCCTGCAGATACGCTGCTATAACCAAGGCAAGGAAGTATATCGCCATCTGATAGATGAGAACAATGCGATTAGTGCAGATATTGCAGGTTCAGACAAGCTGCAAAAGATAAGATATTCTATCGAAGTTCCAGCCTACGACAGCAAAGGCAAACAGATTCAGATGGATGAGTTCCAACTCTGGAATTCGGGTGTACTCAATCTGGGCGGTTCTAAACTCCGTATCTACTATGCCTTTATCGAGGAGGCTTCCGACGACTGTTCTTCGCCACTTGCATGTAGCAGTCTGGTGATGTCGCATAATCATTCACATACTACCATCAATGCTAATGAAACCAAATTTGGCGGAGCGGTGAGTGTGGCTACTGTAGATGATAACTTAGGTTATCTGGTGGATGATGACTTGAATACCTATATGGCGGTTGCCAATACGGTAAGTCTGGGAGTTGGTCAAACATTCGCCGTAAAGATGGGTAGAACACTCGACTATCATCATCAGTTGGGAATTGTCATTGACAACAAGACTTTCCTGGCAGCCGTAGATGTAGGAGACTGGCTAACGGTAGAAACCTTCAAAGACGGTAATTCTACGGGAGATAAATTTACCGACTGGAAGGTGATTTCCGCTAATGTAGCGGGTTATGGCGATAAGAATATCCTCTTCTTTCAGCCAAAGAAAGCGTATGACGAGGTGCGATTAACTTTAGCCAAAATTGTAGGCGCATTGGATGTGCAGAAATTCTACGGACTCGTGACACGTGGTGATATTGATAATGATGGTATTCCTGACTGTAAGGACGACAAGTCGTGCGTAGATGGTGTAGACGATATCGCTGTCAACAATGTATGCGTAGGAGATAAGATTGTCGTAACTGCTACCGGATTGACCGGAGTAGATTATCATCTTTACTTCGGTGATAAGAATGCGGGAGATAATGGCATCGTGTCTCTGCATTCTACACCAGACACCAAGAACAATATCCAATATACCTACACCACCAAGGAGCCGGGCGAATATCAGCTCACCTTCTTCGACGGCAGCTGGACGCCACTCTCTTCTGTAGTATATCAGGTTCATCCATTACAGACCCGATGGCTTCCGAGTGCATCCACCAATGAATGGAACAAGTGGGACAACTGGAGCGACGGTTCGCCTTACTGCTGCACCAACGCCATCATCTCGTCGGATGCCGATAACTTCCCAATGCTGGGCACGCCAGTGAAGCCAGCCGACTACTGCTGCAAGGACATCTTCTTCGAACCCCGTTCGGCGGTGGATAACGTGCCATCGCTCAACTATCGCAAGGCATGGGTAGAACTGGAGCAGAAGCCGAACCATTACTATCTGCTGAGTGCACCGCTCAAGCAGATGTACACGGGCGATATGTTCATGCCTGCCGACACCACGAAGGCGAAATACTTCGAGGATCTGAACGAAGAAAACTGGAAGGAACAGCGCTTCAACCCGAGCATCTACCAGCGCCTCTGGGCGGCTGCGCATCCTGGTAAGATTTATTCGCTAGATAGCAAGGGGAATGCAGGCTTGAAGGATGAAACGCTCGACGTGAACGAGGCCACCTGGTCGCACAACTTCAATGCCGTGGCTAAGCCTTACGGCATGGGTGAAGGCTTCTCTATGTGGATAGACAACGGCAATCTGCCGGCTACCAATAAGTTCAGTATCCGCCTGCCTAAGGCGCATAAAGAATATAGTTACTTCGTGGATTACGATCAGGAGAAAGTGGCTAGTGAAACAGTGACGAAAGATGCAAATAAGATAAACCGCTTCATCTACGAACCGGATTCTCCGAAGGAGGGCGACTTGACGATGGAATATAAGTATCTGTCGGAAGGCAAGGAAGTGACGGAGAACCGCACGGTGTTCGTGGGGCAGAGCGAGTATCTGATTACGCTGAAATCGGATATTCCTACGCAGACCTTCTTGCTGGGCAACCCATTCATGAGCCGACTGAATATCCAGAAGTTCCTGGAGGCGAATGAGAACGTGAGCAGCGTGAAGGTGGAAGTAGAGAATGAATCGGGAGGTATGGAAGAGCAAACTGTAAGCAAGGTAGCTTCTACGGGCAACGCCACCACCATCGCCCCAATGCAGGCATTCTATGTTACCACAAATGATGAGCCGAGTACGCAAATCATCCTGCTGCTCACCCCAGAAATGATTGGTGGAAGCAAGAAGGCTACTGAGGAAAGTAAACCTGCTGAAGCCAAGGGACTGAAAGTGTGTGTGGAAAGCCTGAAGACGCGAAGCAAATCAGCAGCTATGCTGGTGATGGAGAATTCAGAAACTGCTTATGATGTTTCTGCCGGTTCTTCTTTCAAGAACTCTGTGTTGGTTCCAACTCTTCTGGATAGTGAAGTGAAGTCACCTTTGAAGGTATTTGGTATTCAGCAGAGTCAGGCTTACGATATCCTTCCGATGACTGGCGCTACATCTTTAGGAATCTGTCTGTCGCAAAAGGATAGCATCCGTATCGAGGTAAAACCTATTCAGGGTGTTGATATGAGCGGATATGTTCTCCATGATATGCTTTCGGGTGCCGATTATTCACTCGATTCTCCTCTCATTATTGCGGATGCCGAGACCTCGTTAGGCAGATTTGTTATCAGAAGCCGTTATGGAAGTACAGATGTGACATCTGTCGATACTGATCAGCGCATCAGTATTGTTCAGGAAGGTTCTTCTGTCCTCGTGCAATCTGCCGGCGGTCTGCTCAAGAGTGTCAAGGTCATAGACCTGAATGGCAGAATCATCAGCAGGGTACAGGGAAATGGTTCAAGGTGTTTAAAGGCGAGCATAGCCACAGGCATTCAAATCATACACATAGAATTGACAGATGGTAGCAGTAAGGACTATAAGATGATTTTTTAAGTAAGGCTGTACAGTGGTACAGCTAATTACATCTTTTACTTATAATTATCCCTGCCAGCTTGTGAAAGCCGGCAGGGCTTTTATAATAGTCTTTCCCGAAAGAGCAACAACATAACAATAAGGAACGCAAGCCCCGCCTAGCAGAGTAAAACGCTCTCGCTAGGCGGGGCTTTTGCA